>CDZQ01002324.1_pt1 | contig 185190 bp, 167 predicted proteins | sample 554831 | NCBI WGS metagenome assembly CDZQ01 (sample SAMEA3182112, study PRJEB8094) | gut metagenome | biome: human; feature: gut; material: Stool; isolation source: human stools | place: Canada | collected 2013-05-06 | reverse complement strand
ATAATAGATAAATAATAATATAAAAAAATAAGGACTGCTGAATTTCAGCAGTCCTTTTCATTATGCTTTCTTATGAAAGATTATTTAGAGCTCTTGATAGCTGCCTGTGCTGCTGCAAGACGAGCGATCGGAACACGGAACGGTGAGCATGATACATAATCAAGGCCGATTTCGTGGCAGAACTCAACTGAGCTCGGGTCGCCGCCGTGCTCACCGCAGATACCGCAGTGGAGGTCAGGACGGGTTGCCTTACCGGCTGCAACAGCCATCTTCATAAGGCTGCCGACACCTACTGTGTCAAGCTTCTGGAACGGATCTGATTCAAAGATCTTAGCATCATAATATGACTCAAGGAACTTGCCTGCGTCATCACGGCTGAAGCCGTATGTCATCTGAGTAAGATCGTTTGTACCGAAGCAGAAGAACTCAGCTTCCTTAGCGATATCGCCTGCTGTAAGAGCAGCACGCGGGATCTCGATCATTGTACCAACTTCATACTTCATTTCAACGCCTGCAGCTGCAATCTCTGCATCAGCAGTTTCAACAACGATGTCCTTAACATACTTGAGTTCCTTAGAATCGCATGAAAGCGGGATCATGATTTCGGGCTCAATCTTAACGCCTGTTTCCTTAGAAACATTGATAGCAGCGCGGATAACAGCCTTTGTCTGCATCTTTGCAATTTCAGGATAGGTAACTGCAAGACGAAGTCCGCGGTGACCCATCATCGGGTTAGCCTCATGAAGAGAATCGCAGATCTCTTTGAGTTCCTTGGTGCTCATGTTAAGCTCGCCTGCAAGCTCTGCAATCTCGTCATCCTTTGTAGGAACGAACTCGTGAAGCGGAGGATCAAGGAATCTGATAGTCATCGGAAGACCGTTGAGCTCTTTATACATAGCCTCAAAGTCACCCTGCTGAAGAGGAAGAATCTCATTAAGAGCAGCCTCACGTGATTCAGCGTCTTTTGCAACGATCATCTTGCGGATTGACTTAATTCTGTCGCCCTCAAAGAACATATGCTCTGTACGGCAAAGGCCGATGCCTTCTGCGCCGAATTTAAGAGCCTGAGCAGTATCTCTCGGGTTATCTGCGTTTGTTCTTACTTTAAGCTTACGGTAGCTGTCTGCCCATGCCATGAAACGGCCGAAGTCGCCGCTGATTGAAGCGCTTACTGTGGGGATAGCTTCGCCGTAGATATTACCTGTAGAACCGTCGATTGAAATATAATCGCCTTCGTTATATCTCTTGCCGCCGAGTTCAAAGTATTTCTCGTCTGCATGCATTGCGATTTCGCCGCAGCCGGATACACAGCAAGTACCCATACCACGAGCAACAACGGCAGCGTGAGATGTTGTACCGCCGCGAACTGTAAGGATACCTTCAGCAGATACCATGCCTTCGATATCGTCAGGAGAGGTTTCAAGACGAACAAGAACAACTTTTTCGCCTCTGTCTGCCCACTCTTTAGCGTCCGAAGCAGTAAATACAACTTTACCGCAGGCAGCACCGGGAGAAGCGGCAATACCCTTTCCGATAGGAGTAGCAGCTTTAAGAGCAGCTGCGTCAAACTGGTCATGAAGAAGAGCGTCAAGCTGCTTCGGCTCAACACGGAGAACAGCTTCTTTCTCATCGATCATGCCTTCGTCAACAAGATCAACTGCAACCTTGAGAGCGGCTGCGGCAGTTCTCTTGCCGTTACGGGTCTGAAGCATATAGAGCTTGCCGTTTTCAATGGTGAACTCCATATCCTGCATATCTTTGTAGTGATTTTCAAGGTTCATTGCGATGTCATGGAACTGAGCGTAAACCTCGGGCATCTCTTCCTGAAGCTTTGAGATCGGGGAAGGAGTACGAACACCGGCAACAACGTCTTCACCCTGAGCGTTGATGAGGTACTCACCGTAAAGGCCTTTTTCACCTGTTGCGGGGTTACGTGTGAAGGCAACGCCTGTGCCTGATTTCATGTTGAGGTTACCGAATACCATTGGCTGAACGTTAACAGCTGTGCCCCATGAATAAGGAATGTCGTTCATACGGCGGTATACGTTTGCACGCGGGTTGTCCCATGAACGGAATACGGCTTTAACAGCCTCCATCATCTGCTCCTTAGGATCTGTGGGGAAGTCAACGCCTTTTTCGCTCTTGTAGAACTCTTTGAAGAGTTTAACAAGCTCTTTCATATCGTCTGTATCAAGCTCAACGTCGTAAGTTACGCCTTTCTTAGCTTTGAGTTCATCAATGATAACCTCAAACTTTTTCTTTGAAAGCTCCATAACAACGTCTGAGAACATCTGGATGAAACGACGATAGGAGTCATAAACGAAACGTGCGAATGAAGGATCCGGATTGCCCTTGATAAGGCCCTCTGCAACCTCATCGTTAAGACCAAGGTTGAGGATAGTGTCCATCATGCCGGGCATTGAAGCGCGCGCACCTGAACGAACGGAAACAAGAAGCGGGCATTCGGGATCGCCGAATTTCTTTTCATTGATCTTTTCAATCTTGGCAAGATATTCATAAATCTCAGCCTCGATTTCGGGAGCGATAACCTTGCCGTCCTCGTAATAACGGGTGCAGGCTTCGGTAGAGATTGTGAAGCCCTGGGGAACAGGCATGCCCAGTCTTGTCATCTGCGCAAGATTGGCGCCCTTGCCGCCAAGGAGTTCTCTCATGGTTTCATCGCCCTCAGAGAACAAATAAACATACTTGTGGCTCATAGTAATGAGTACCTCCCATATTTTTTTAATTAAATTACCGGCGGTGAATAAAGATATACAATTTTTGCCGGTATATTGTGCTAGTATTATAGCATATAATAAATTAAAATACAAATATTTTTTTATGCAGTTGTTATATTTTCCTAAATTAGTGAAAAATGATATTGAAATAACCCCGCTTTTAGTGCATAATGTAGTAGATACCAAAAAAAGAGAGGTTTTTTTATATGAAATGCGCGATTATTCTTGCCGGCGGCAAGGGCACCAGAATGAAATCCGATATGCCCAAGGTTATGTGTGAAGTGCTTTTTGAGCCGATGCTCTATTACGTTATAAAAGCCGTAAAAGAGGCGGGGTGCGAGGAAATCTGCGTTGTTACAGGTTATAAGCACGAGATAGTTGAGGCTTATCTGCCCGAAGGAGTAGAGTCCGCTTATCAGAATCCTCAGCTCGGAACGGGGCACGCAGTAATGTGCGCACGCAGTTTTGTTGAAAAGCACAGGGACGATGATATACTTATACTCAACGGTGACGGCCCTCTTATGGACGCAGGCACTATTAACTGCGCTTATGACTATCATAAGGAAAACGCAAATGCAATTACGCTTATTTCAGCAATAGTAGAGGATACAAACGGAATAGGCCACGTAAAAAGAGACGAAAACGGCAGGCTTTTGTGCATAGTTGAGCACAAGGATGCAAACGAAGAAGAAAAGAAGATAAATGAGTCAAACGCAGGAACTTACTGGTTTGCCGGTAATGATCTTCTTTACGCTCTTGATAATATTACAAACAACAACGCTCAGAATGAGTATTACCTTACAGACAGCCTTGCAATACTGCTTGGGCAGGGCAAAAACGCAGGCGCCTATGTATGCGAAAACAACGAATCCGTGCTCGGCGCTAACGACAGAAAACAGCTCAACATACTCAATAACATTATGCGCCGCAATATAAATGACGCGCATATGCTTAACGGCGTTGATATTCCGTGTACTGACGGAGTTATGATAGGCGCAGACGTAAAAATAGGTAAAGGTACCACTATTCTTCCGGGAACTATTCTTCGCGGCAAGACCGAGATAGGTGAAAACTGCGTTATAGGGCCAAACAGCTATATCAAGGATTCAAAAATCGGAAACGGCGTTGAACTGAACAATACCCAGGTAACAGACAGTGAAGTTAAGGACGGAGCCGACTGCGGCCCGTTTGTAAGAATAAGAGCAAACAGCGTTGTAGGGGAAAAAGTGCATATCGGCAACTTTGTTGAGATTAAGAATTCCGTGATGGGAGAGGGCACAAAGTGCGCTCACCTTACCTATGTAGGAGACAGCGATGTGGGAAGCAACGTAAACTTCGGATGCGGCACGGTTACTGTTAACTATGACGGCAAAAACAAGCACCGCTGCAAGATAGGCAACGGCGCGTTTATAGGCTGCAATACAAATCTTGTGGCTCCTGTGGAGATAGGCGATTATGCGTTTACGGCGGCAGGCTCAACAATTACTGATAATGTGCCCGAAAAAGCGCTTTCGGTTGCCCGCGCAAGGCAGGTAAACAAAGAGGGCTGGGTAGATAAGAAAAAGCCATATAAAAACATGAAATAAAATCAAATGTTTTAATAAAGAAACGGCGCAGACTGTTTATCAGTCCCGCCGTTTTTTCTTTGATATTGAAACAGCCCGGCATACCTGAGGCATGTCGGGCTGCTTTTTTTGTTTGGGATTATTCTGCTTTATTTAACAGTTACGTTTTCAGGAGCAGAGAAATCACTGTAAAGTTTTGAACCCTGATAGTTCTTCCAAGTTCTTACTCTTACGTAGTAAGTCTTTGAACCGTCAACATTTATTGTGTAATTTGTGCTTCCTGAGCCGTTTACAAATTCACCGCTTACAACGTTCTTAAAGTCTTTATCAGTTGCCCACTGAATATAATATCCGTGGCATGATGCAATATCCCATGTGGCTTTAATTGTGTTTCCGCTGGCTTCAACCTCAAGTCCTGTTGGTGCAGCAGGTGCCGCTCCCACGGTTGTTGTTGAAGATGCAGTGCCGTAATCGTTATATGCAACAACCTTTACGTTGTATTCCCATGAAGGAGTAAGGTCTGTAAAAGTGAATTTGTTTTCTTTTACATCGCCTTTAAGGTATTCCTTATTGCCGGAAACGATATATACTTTGTATCCCTCTGCATTTGCATCAGCGTTCCATTCAAGATAAAGCGATTTTCCGCCGTTGCCGCGTGCATATACGTTGTATCCTGTCGGAGCTGAAGGCTTTGCGATAGATTTTTCGGGAGCGGAGAAGTCACTGTAAAGCTTTGAGCCCTGGTAGTTCTTCCAAGTTCTTACTCTTACGTAGTAAGTTTTTGATGAACTGATGTTTTTGATTGTATAGCTTGTGCTTCCTGAACCGTTTACATATTCACCACCTACAACATTCTTAAAGCTTTCGTCTGTTGCCCACTGAATGTAATATCCGTGGCAGGATGCGACGTCCCAAGTGGCTTTAATTGTGCTGCCGCTTGATGTTGCTTCAAGACCTGTGGGAGCCGCAGGAGCTGCTCCGACGGTTGTTGTTGATGAAGAAGAACCGTAGTCGTTGTATGCTACTACTTTTACGGTGTACTCCCATGAAGGAGTAAGATCTGTAAATGTGAACTTGCTGTCCTGCACATCGCCTTTGAAATATTCAGTGCTTCCGGAAACGATATATACTTTGTAGCCGTCTGCGTTTGAAATGGTGTTCCAATCAAGATAAAGCGCCTTGCCGCCGTTTCCGCGTGCATATACGTTGTACCATGTAGGTGCGGACGGTTTTGCACCTGATTTAACAGGAGCAGAGAAATCGCTGTAAAGCTTTGAGCCCTGGTAGTTCTTCCATGTTCTTACTCTTACATAGTAAGACTGTGTAGTGTCTGCTTTTATAGTGTAGCTTGTGCTTCCTGAGCCGTTGATGTATTCGCCGCCTACAACATTCTTAAAGCTCTCGTCAGTTGCCCACTGAATGTAATATCCGTGGCAGGATGCAACATCCCATGTGGCTTTAATTGTGTTGCCGTTCATTTCAACATCAAGTCCTGTGGGAGCCGCGGGTGCCGCGCCTACAGTTGTCTTTGATGAAGCTGAGCTGTACTTGTTGTATGCAACTACCTTTACGGTGTATTCCCATGAAGGAGTGAAGTCTGTGAAAGTGAACTTGCTGTCCTTTACATCGCCTTTAAGGTATTCCTTATCGCCTGAAACGATATATACTTTGTAGCCGTCTGCATTTGAAATGGTGTTCCAATCAAGATAAAGTGACTTGCCGCCGTTGCCGCGTGCGTATACGTTGTACCATGTCGGAGCAGAAAGTGCCTGGTCAAGCTTTACGCCCTCAGAGAAATCGCCTACTACTGTGCCGCCGTTGAAATTCTTGTATGCTCTTACACGTACATAGTAATCCTTGGCATTTGCAATGTTAAGCGTGTAGCTTGTTGTGCCTGAGCCGCTGATTGTAGCAGTGCCTGCTGATGATGAAAAGTCCTTGCTCTTTGACCACTGAATAATATATCCGTGTCCTGAAGTTGCATCCCATGAAATTTTTACGCTTGAGGATGAATTTCTGGTCAGCTTAATGTTTTCTACAGGCGCGTTGCCTGCGCAGATTCTGTAAATTCCGCTTTCTGCAACAAGCTCATCATCCTGATTATATGCCTTTACTTTTACATCGTATTCCCATGTGGGGGTAAGGTTAGTGAATTTGTATTTGCTTTCGGAAGATTCGCCGTTAAGATATTCCTTGCCTTGTGAGACTGTATATATTTCATATCTGTCTGCGCCGTGAACTTCATCCCATTCAAGGTAAAGATCCTTGCCGCCGTTGCCGCGTGCGTAAACATTGAAGTTTCTTACTGCAGTGCCTACTTCAACACCCTTGGGCAGATACATGAAATCACAGTCCACATCGCCGCTGATTCCGTTTACCTTACCGCTTTCGGTATACTGCCACATATAGTAGTCGCCTGAATAGTCTGTTTTTGTTGTGAAGTGAGCAAGCCATACTTTGTAGTCTTTTGAAAGAGCCGCGCCGTCAATCTGATTTGTAAGGAAAGATTTGTTTGCGTACACAGCTGCTTCATAGCCTGCGTTTTCAATAACTTTGCAGAATGCGCGTGCATTTGCAGTCATCTGGGCCTTTGTTATTGTTTTGTTTGCCCACGCAGAATCAAGTCTGCCGTCTGGCACTCCGTAAAATTCGTAGTCATAGAATACAGGCAGTTCAAGATTGTAATCGCCGAGTATCTCAAGAGTTTTCTGAGCTTCGGCTCTTGCTTCGCTCTCGTTGAGCGCTTGTGAAAACCAGTAAACGCCTACGGGGAGACCTGCCTCTTTTGCGCCTTCGATGTTTTCTGCCGCCTTGGGGTCAGCATTTATTGAGTGCTTTGATTTTGTGTAACCGGTAAAGCCTGCGCGTATTACGGCGTATTCGATTCCGTCTTTTTTAACGCTCTGCCAGTTTACATCACCGTTGTGAGAAGACACGTCAATGCCGTTGTGTCTGTCATAGCCGTCAAATTTTGCGTTGTGGGTGTAAGTCTTTCCGGTGTATTTAGAATAGCTTGTTGTTACCGCCATTGCGGATACCGGGAAAGAGAATACCATGATGGCAGCAAGCAGGAATGCAGCTGCCGAGCGTAATCCTTTAGTGAGTGACATTGAATCGTCCTTTCAGTGTTTATCCGTTGGTGAACCAGTAGTTCATATCAACGCTCTTACTGTTGACTCCATCGCAGGAGCCGCTTTTTGTGTACTGCCATATATCGTACGCGCCAAGATATGTGACAGTTTCATTATAATCGGCAACCCATATGTAAAGGTCGTCATTCAGCCGGGAAGTGTCTATGTGCTGATTAAGCATAGAAGAGGAAGAATATACTCCGGCATATCTGCCGCTGAGTGTTATCTTTTCGCAGAAAGCGTTTATTATCTCAGCCGCCTCGGATTTGGAAAGCTTTGCGTCATAAAGCCTTCCTGTAAGTTCCCCCTCACTGCCGTGCGCGTATTCATAATCAATGAATACAGGCAGATAAACATCATATCCTTTTAGTGCGTCAAGCACAAATTCGGCTTCTTCACGTGCCTCTTCCTTGGTTACAGCCTGGGAGTAAAAATATACTCCCGCCGGAATACCGGCGTCATTTGCGGCGCTCATATTGCTGTCAAACAGGCTGTCCTCCACAACGGCTCCCGTGCCGTAGCCACGGTAGCCAATCCTGATTATAGCAAAATCAACCGCGTTTGCAACCGACTGCCAGTTTACCTGCCCGTTGTGGCTTGAAACATCGATGCCTTCTACATATTGAGCATCTGTTTCAAACAGATTCGGCTTTTCTGCGGAGCGAACTGAAAGAACGATTGACGCGCAAAGGACGCCGATTATCAGCAGCACCGCCGCAGAAATTAATGATTTGCCTTTTTTTGTTTTTAAAAATTTTAAATTTATAAATTTTATGCTGGAATTTGTTTTCATATTTCTCTGATGCTTATTTCGCCGCTTCTCAGTGTTTGAAGTTCACCGTCAGGCAGGATTATTTCCAGCCCGCCGAAATCATCAACACCTGCGGCTTTCGCCTCTTTCCATACCCCGTTTTCAAGAAATCTTATGTTTTTGCCTATAACGATGCTGCGGCTTCTGTAATAGTCTATAAAATCGCCGTAAGAGCCGTTGACTATTTTCAGCAGTTCATCACTTACTGCCGCCACAAGTTTTGCCCTGCTTATATCGGCACCCAGACAGCCGCCGTTTTCAACGCTGTCCGGAAAATCAGAAGTCTTTATATTTATACCTATTCCTATAATTACGGAAGAAACGGTTGCGCTTTCAAAATCAGAGACAGCCTCCGTCAGTATACCGCACACTTTTTTTCCGTTAAGAAAAACATCGTTTACCCATTTTATACCGGGGTGTTTATCAGTTATCTTCTCAATAGCCCTGCACACTGCAACTGCCGCCGCGGTGGTTGCTGAAACTGCGTTTTGCAAAGGCGAATCGGGGTGAACCACAAGGCTCATATAAACGCCCGTGCCTTTTGGCGAGTAAAATACTTTTCCCTGCCTGCCGCGTCCTGCTGTCTGCTGGGCGGAAACGGCAAGGAATTCTGAACATTCGCCGTCTGCAAGTATTCTTTTTGCGTAATTGTTGGTAGAATCAACGGTTTCTTGGTAAAAAACCTTTATTTTATTTTCCGCGAAGTTCAAAATTTCATCTGCATTAAGAACATCCGGATTTTCGGCAAGGCGGTAGCCTTTTTTTGTGTGCGCCTCAATGGGGTACCCCTCATCTCTGAGTGAATTTACGGCTTTCCACACAGCCGCGCGGCTCTTGCTGAAGCTTTTTGCAAGGCTCTCTCCGCTGATATATCCGCCGCTTTCACGCAGCTTTTTCAGAATATCGTCTTTAAGACTCAAATCTTTCACCGCCCTCGGAAAATCATTATACAATAATATTTGATGTTGTTCAAGGCGGGTAAATTTAACTTTTAGCTTCTTAATCGCCGTCAGGCGCACGGTTACTGCGTTTTTAGCTTTTTGAAAATTTCTGTAATTTTTTTTGCAAAAAACATTTTTTTTATGAAAAAATTAACATTAAAATAAAAATGTAAAAACATTAATAAATCCGCGTCTGCCGTAAAGACCGCGCGGAGCTTATTAAACAATAAAAAAAAGCGGCGCTTTCTGCACCGCTTGATTATATAGCATATTCTTATTTTTTCATATAAAATACGGCAAAAGTTTTTGGCCCGCAGTGTGATGATATTGTGCAGCCTGCGTCTGCCGTGATTATTTCTCCGAATTCGGCTTTTCCGCTTGCAACACCTTTGGCAAACGCAGTTATCTCGCCCGCAACGCTTCCGGAATTAGCAATAATAATTCGGTCTGTATCCATTTTCTGCGCGTCATTGAAAGTGTCGTTTACATACTGCCTGTAAACATTATCCATTTTGCCTCTGTATTTCTTTACTACATCCATTGTGCCCGTCTGATTGTCTACCCCGATAACAGGTTTTATGCCAAGCACATTTGCGCCGAATTTTGCAACAGCGCTGCAGCGCCCTCCTTTGTAGAGATAAACAAGATTATCAAGCACGAAAGTGGAATGAACTTTCGGCACCAAAGACTGGATACGGCTTGCTATTTTTTTAGCCTCAAACCCTTTGTCTCTAAGGTCGCATGCTTTCAAAACAAGCAGACCCATTCCTCCGCATAGGTTCTTTGAATCTACAACGTATACGTTGTCAAAATCCTGAGCGGCGGTAACGGCATTTTGGTAACTTGAGGAAACAGCGCTTGAAAGACTTATGTGAACTACACTGCTGCCGTTTTGAGCTGCTTCGGAAAATACGTCATAATATGAAGCGGGAGGCACTGCCGCGGTTTTTGGCATTTCGCCTGTTTTTGAAACATGGGCATAAATGTCATCACGCGTTATCTCCTCGCCGTCAAGGAATGATTCGCTGCCAAGCAGTATTGAAAGCGGCGTTATTTTTATTTTTCTTGATTCAATTACAGATCTCGGCAGATCACATGTGGAGTCCGCCGTTATTATAACGCTCATTCGTGACGCTCCTTTGCAGATTTTATGCGAATTATACCACAGGAAAATCAAAACATCAATAATTATGCTTTATTATGATGCCCATTTTATAAAAAATTAAGATTTTCAATATCTGCCTGTTTATCGTTTTGGCGCGGCAACGGCAAGATCTTCATTAGCTGAGTAAACTACGCTTTTTTCCTTAATATCAAGGTTTCCGTTGTAAATTTCTATGCCTGTTGTAATAATTCCCACATTCTGTTCGGCGGCGCCGTCATACGTGGCGTAAACATAAATCTGAGCCTCGGCGCTGTTTGTTTTTTCATCATATGTTATATACGCGTCGCTGAGTCTTACTGATTTCAGTTTTGCGTTTTCGCCGTTTTCGGTTTTTGCGGTTTCGGTGTACCATGCACGTGTTCCTTCCGGAGCAAGACCTGTATCTGCGTCAAGCGGAACACTTACGCCGTTGTAGTCCATAACAAACTGAATTATTTGCGGATCTATCTTCAGCTGGTTCAGCGAACAGGTAACGATACTGTTAAAATTTGACAGCCAGTTATCCGAGTTGGTGTAGGAGACTTTATAAGTGTTTTCGGATTTTTCATCTTTTAAAGTCAAAACATATAGGCCATAAAGCCTTTTGGATTTTATATCTCCTTCTCCCTCGTCATCAACTATAATGATGTCCTTGCTTCCGTCACTGTTAAAATCAGCATAGTAAACCTGTGTGTCATACTTGCCGAAATTCTCATTCCAGTCAGAAAATTCTTCCTCTGTGCCATCGTTGTCTATTATTACGAAATCGCCGTCAACATAAACGGAAACGGTTGAGTTTTTTGCCACAAGAGTTCGTTTCCCTGATTTCTGCGGCTCTGTTCCGCCCGCTTTGTATGAGGTGGTTTCCTGAACAGCCTGCTGTACTGACGGTTTATATACCTTATTATAATACAACACACCTGCAACAACGAGAAATGCAAGAACCACCGCAAGCACGGTGATTCCCATTGCCGCTCCTCTTTTCTCTTTCATTGTTATCAGTCCTTATATTTTTCCGAAAATGAAAATTCAACACGCTTGCCGCCTTCTATGTGATAGCATTTGCCTGTGGCAAGTGAAAAAATGTGGCGGTCATGCCTGTATGAATCGGAATATACATCAATTACCTTAATTTCATCTTTATTGAATTGTTCATAAAGGCGGCGCACCTTTTCCTCGCCCCGGCAGTTTTCGCCTACTATGGCGCCTGTCTTTTCGCTGTGCCGTGTGCAGATAAGATAATCAAATCCTGCTCTTTTGGCTATTTCATCAAGCAGAAAATCAGGAGAAGCGCTTATTACCACTGCCGTGCGTTTTCTTTCAAAAAACCAAGGAAACAGCTGCTTTTCATGCCTGTCCCAGAATTTTTTAACGGCTTTTTCAAGCGGTATCATGGGAGTGAACAGAAAACACATCTTTTTAAACGAGGTAAAGCTTATTATTTTAAAAACCGTGAGAAGCAGTGCAATAAGTATTGCCGGTATCAATATGATTATCCACGGATAATGAAGCACGCAGTATCCTATAAAAAGCGAACCGCTGTCAAACGGCACAAGGGTTTTGTCAAAATCGTAAATATCTATTTCCAAATCAAATATTCTCCGCTTCAAAATCTATTTCTATTTTCTTTTTGCTTTCGAATTTTGTAAGTTTTACTCCCGCCGCCTCAAGCATTCTTCGGCTGGCTCGGTTATTGTCTGTATCAGCGTATTTATCGCTTATGTAAATTATCTCTTTTATACCTGCCTGAATTATGGCTTTGGCGCACTCATTGCAGGGGAAAAGCGCAACATATATTCTGGAGCCTTTTACGCCTATTCCGTTTGAGTTAAGAATTGCATTCAGCTCAGCGTGGCACACAAACGGGTATTTGGTGTCATTCTGATTATCCGCTTTGCGCTCCCACGGAAAAACTTCGTCCGAACAGCCGCGCGGAAATCCGTTGTAGCCCACGCTCACTATTCTGTTGTCATCATTAACAATGCAGGCTCCTACCTGTGTATTGGGGTCTTTGCTGCGCATTGCTGAAAGCAGGGCAACGCCCATAAAATATTCGTCCCATGAAATATAGTCTTCTCTTTTCGCCACTTAAAACACCCTTTCTAAAGCGGTTTTATTACTGTAATTCAAACAAGCCGCACTTTCCGCGCGGCTTGGTAAGAACATTATTTTCCCTCAAGTGCGCTTACAAATTCGTCAAGCTCGCTGAGTTCTATATCCTCAACCCTGCCTTCGTCAACAAGGCGGTTCATCTCAGGGTCTATGGGCAGCTTCGCAAGCACGGGCAATCCAAGCTCGGCAGCTGTTTCGTCAATTTTTGACTTGCCGAAAATATAGTGCTTTTTGCCGCAGTCGGGGCAGATAAAATAACTCATATTCTCAACAAGGCCAAGAGTAGGCACGTTCATTATTTTAGCCATATTAACGGCTTTGCCCACTATCATTTTTACAAGTTCCTGAGGTGTGGAAACTATAACGATGCCGTCAACCGGAAGGCTCTGGAAAACGGTCAGCGCAACATCTCCTGTTCCCGGGGGCATATCAACAAAAAGATAATCAAGTTCGCCCCAGCGAACGTCGCTCCAGAATTGCTCAACAACTCCGCTTATCACGGGGCCGCGCCATACAACGGGCGAATCCTCTTTATCAAGCAGCATGTTGATACTCATTACTTTTATGCCGCTTTCGGTAATGTTAGGCAGCAGGCATTCGCTGTCCTGCATAGCTCTTTTTGAAACGCCGAATGATTTCGGCACGGACGGGCCTGTTATATCCGAGTCAAGCACGCCGACTTTTAAACCGGCTTTCGCGCATGCCGAAGCAAGCAGGCAGGTAACAAGACTTTTGCCAACGCCGCCTTTGCCGCTTACAACGCCTATAACTTTTTTGATATTGGAATATTTATTCATCGGCTTCAAAAAGCTTTTCGGCTCTTTCCTTTCCCCGCAGTTCTGCGAGCAGGAAGAGCAGTCATGACTGCATTCCGCCATATAAACATCTCCTGTAAACATTTACTAATGTATATTATAAACTTTTTTACGAATTATAGCATATAATACATCATTTATCAATAGCCGTAATTGCGTATAAGGGAAACGACTTTGCCGAGAACTGCCGCCTCTTTCACGATTATAGGCTCGTAGTTGTCGTTTTCCGGCTGAAGCCTGAAACAGCCTTTTTCCTTGTAAAATCTTTTTACCGTTGCTTCATCACCTATAAGCGCAACAACTATATCGCCGTTATGAGCCACGGGGGTGCGCTTAACTATAATTATATCCCCGTCCTCAATATGGGCGTTTATCATAGAATCGCCGCGCACGTGCAGGGCAAAATATTCGCCGTTTCTGTCAACTGCGGCGGGTATGTATTCTTCTATCTGCTCCTGTGCAAGAATGGGCATACCTGCCGTTACTGTGCCCAGCAGGGGAACATAAACGGATTTTGCACTGCCGCCCGTAAGGCGAATGGTGCGTTTCAGGTTTGGGTCTCTTTCAATATATCCCGCTTTTTCAAGCGCGTTAAGATTATACTGCACAGTGGAAGTGGAGCGCAGGCCTACTGCCTCTCCTATCTCGCGCACTGACGGCGCAACACCTCGTTCGCCGATTATTTTCTGTATGTAATCCAGGACTGCCTGTTGAGTTTTATTTATTTTATTCAAGATTTTCACCACCGTTTTTGCAGATGATTAGTAATATATAATCTGTTATAATATTGTATCATGGAGCAAATCAAAAGTCAAACATTTGTGCTATTTTAAAGGTTTTTAAAAAAAGTGTTGACAAAATCATTTCAATATAATATAATCTACCTTGCTTGAAATCAGCTTTGTTATATGGCTTTATAGCTCAGTTGGCTAGAGCATGCGGTTCATACCCGCAGTGTCACTGGTTCGAATCCAGTTAAAGCCACCAATGGCCCGGTGGTCAAGAGGTTAAGACACCGCCCTTTCACGGCGGTAACACGAGTTCAATTCTCGTCCGGGTCACCATTATCCGCCAAAACTTCGGTTTTGGCGGATTTTTTTGATTATATGCGCATTTCAGCAGGAATAATAAAATATCCACAATAAAGGCGGTCTGAATATGAAGATAAAAGTTATCCTTACGGGCGGCACTATAGGCAGCGAACTTAGCGGCGGCGTTCTTTCGCCGGCTGCGTCCCCGGCGGCAAAGCTGGAGGCAGCTTACAGAAAAGCTGGCGGCAGAGCAGATTTTGAATTTTCGTCACCATTCACTGTTCTGAGCGAAAATCTCTGCGCCGAATATCTTAATATGCTTGTTGAAAACATACTTTTAGCATACAAAGGCGGCTTTGATAAAATGATAGTATGCCACGGAACGGATACTCTTCAGTATTCGGCGGCGGCAGTTATGTATGCACTTGCGGGATTGCCGTGCACTGCGGTTTTCGTTTCAGCGGCAAAACCGCTTGATGATGAAAATACAAACGGATTTGAAAATTTCTGCGCAGCGGCGGCGTTTCTTGAAACACGCACGGTTCACGGCGTTTTTGCGGCTTATGCAAACAGCGGCGAAAATGTAAAAATAATGCCTGCTTCACGTCTTGCCCTGTTTGCAGAAAACAGCGATTCTCTTCGCTGTGTAAATGATGATTTTACAGCGGTATACAGCGGCGGAAAAATAACGGATAATCCCGCATGGGAAAATACAATAAGCAGAGAAACAGGTCTTAATATGAGCTTTTGTGAATATTCGGGCATTGAAGTTTTTTCTGCTGTTCCCGGCAGAAGATACGGCAGATGCGCTTCGGATACCCGTGCAGTTTTTTTAAGGCCGTATCACTCGGGTACACTTAATACCGAGAGCAGTGATTTTGCCGATTTCTGCAGGGATGCGGCAGAAAGAGATATACCTGTTTTTGTTGTAGATATAAGGCACGGTGCGCAGTATGAAAGTTCGTTAAAATTTAAAGAACTCGGCATAACTGAGCTTTTCGGCACAACTTTCGCCTCGGCGTACATCAAGGCGTGGCTTGCGCAGGATAAAAGGAGAAATGAGCTTCGAAAGTTTATTCAAACTTCATTTGCGGGCGAAACGGAAACAGAGTGATATCAGCGCATGAAGTCAGCCTAAGGCATATTCTTTATAGTTAAAAATCGGTATTTTTATTGACTTTGACAAAAAATTGACGAATAGCGGCTCGATTTTGGTGGAAAAATATGTATTGATTTTGCCGTGTATATACCTTATAATAATTTCGTAAAAAATTGCATTATAAATTCTTAATGTTAAGAGAGGTAACTTATATGAACGCATTAAACAAAAAAACTATTGAGGATATTGAAGTATCAGGAAAAAAAGTTCTTGTTCGCTGTGATTTCAATGTTCCGCTCAAGGACGGAGAGATTACAAATGACAAGAGAATAGTTGCAGCCCTGCCCACAATCAAATATCTTGTTGAGCACGGCGCAAAGGTAATTCTTTGCTCACACCTCGGCAGACCTAAGGGAGAGTACAAGCCCGAATTCAGCCTTGCTCCCGTTGCAAAAAGACTTTCCGAGTATCTCGGCAAAGAGGTTAAGCTTGCAGAGGATGAAAATGTTGTAGGCGAAAACGCAAAGGCTATGGCTGCCGCTCTCAATGACGGCGATGTTATGCTTCTTGAAAATGTACGTTTCAGAAAAGAGGAAACAAAGAACGAGGAGAACTTCTCCAAAGAGCTTGCTTCCCTTGCTGATATTTTTGTAAACGATGCTTTCGGCACCGCTCACAGAGCACACTGCTCAACAACAGGCGTTGCCGCTTATCTTCCCGCTGTTTGCGGCTATCTTATCCAGAAAGAGATCACCTTCATGGGCGGCGCTCTTTCAAACCCCAAGAGACCGCTTGTTGCTATCCTCGGCGGTGCAAAAGTTTCCGATAAGATCGGCGTAATCACAAACCTTCTTGATAAGTGCGATACTCTTATCGTAGGCGGCGGTATGGCTTATACGTTCATGAAATCTCTCGGCCACCGCATCGGAACTTCTCTTCTTGAAGAGGAGCAGGTTGAAAATGCCGGCAAGATGATGGAAGATGCAAAGGCAAAGGGCGTTAAGTTCCTTATCCCCGTTGATAACAAAGTAGGTAAGGAATATGATGAGAATACAGAGGCTATGGTAGTTAACAGCGATGAGATCCCTGACGGCTGGATGGGTCTTGACATCGGTCCTAAGACTCAGGAGCTTTTCTCTAACGCTATTAAAGGCGCAGGCACTGTTATTTGGAACGGCCCCATGGGCGTTTCAGAGTGGGATAACTTTGCAGCAGGTACTATCGCTGTTGCAAAAGCAGTTGCTGATTCAGGCGCTATCTCAATCGTAGGCGGCGGCGACTCTGTTGCAGCTGTTACAAAGCTTGGCTTCAGTGATAAGATGAGCCACATTTCCACAGGCGGCGGCGCATCTCTTGAATTCCTTGAGGGCAAAGAGCTTCCCGGTATTGCCGCTCTTATGGATAAAGACTGATTTTGTATAAATCTGCTAACTAAAATAATTTAAAATTTTTATATCATATAAAAGAGGAATTTAATATGAACAAATCTCTTCGTAAGGCAGTAATTGCCGGCAACTGGAAAATGAACAACACTCCGTCCCAGACAACAGCTCTCATCAACGAGATGAAGCCGCTTGTAAAGGACGCTGACTGTGATGTTATTATCTGCGCTCCTTATGTTGATCTTACCGCGGCTCTTGAGGCTGCAGCAGGCTCAAACATCATGATCGGCGCAGAAAACTGCCACTGGGCTGAGAGCGGCGCTTTCACAGGCGAGGTTTCAGCTGTTATGCTTAAAGAAATGGGTGTGCCGTATGTTATTATCGGCCATTCAGAGCGCAGACAGTATTTCGGTGAAACAGACGAAACAGTAAATAAGAGAGTGCGTGCGGCACTTGATGCAGGTCTTAAAGTTATTCTTTGCGTCGGCGAAGTTCTTGAGCAGAGAGAGCAGGGCGTAACTTTTGAAGTGGTAGGCATGCAGACAAAGATAGCTCTTCAGGGCGTTACCGCAGATGAGCTCAAAAATGTTATCATAGCTTATGAGCCTGTATGGGCTATAGGCACCGGCAAAACTGCAACAGCAGATCAGGCTGATGAAGTAAACGGCTATATCCGCAGCGTTGTTGAAGAACTTTACGGCAAAGACGCAGCAGACGCTTTTGTTGTTCAGTACGGCGGCTCAATGAATGCCAAGAATGCAGAAGAGCTTCTTGCAAAGGAGAATGTTGACGGCGGTCTTATCGGCGGCGCATCTCTTAAAGCTCAGGACTTTTCAGTTATTGTTAAAGCGGCATCAAAGTAATTAAAAAGCCCTCTCAAGAGGGCTTTTGATATATACGCGTTTTTTGCGCGCAGTATACTGCGCGCAACTGTATCAGTCAAAACAGGAGGAAGATACTGATGAAAAAACCAGTTGTATTGTGTATAATGGACGGCTACGGCATAAACGATTCCGAATACGGAAACGCTATCTCCATGGCAAAAAAACCAAATCTTGATAAACTTATGGCAGAGTGCCCCATGACTTATATCGGCGCTTCAGGACTTGATGTAGGTCTTCCGGACGGCCAGATGGGCAACAGCGAGGTAGGCCATACAAATATCGGCGCCGGCAGAGTTGTTTATCAGCCGCTTACAAGAATTACAAAGGCGTTTGAAGACGGAGACGCTTATAAAAACGAAGTGCTTGTAAGCGCTATGGAAAATGCAAAGGGCAAGGCTCTTCACCTTATCGGTCTTGTATCTCCCGGCGGCGTTCACAGCCATACAGAGCACCTTTACGGACTTATGAAAATGGCAAAGAAGCACGGTGTAGAGAATGTTTATATCCACGCTATTCTTGACGGCCGTGACGTTCCGCCCGCATCTGCCGCAGATGACCTTGCAGAGCTCGAAAATAAAATTGCCGAAATCGGCGTTGGTAAAATCGCAACCGTTACAGGCAGATTTTATGCTATGGACAGAGATAATATCTGGGATAGAGTTGAGAAAGCTTACGCTGCATTCGTTTACGGCGAAGGCATTCAGGCTGACGACCCGATAAAAGCTGTTAAGGAATCTTATGAAACGATTGATGAGGACGGCAAACATCTTACGGATGAATTTGTTATCCCCACCGTTATCGGCGGCAAAGAGGGCAGAGTTCAGGCAAATGACAGCGTTATTTTCTTTAATTTCCGTCCTGACCGTGCAAGAGAGATCACAAGGGCATTTGTTGACCCCGATTTCACCGGATTTGAAAGGAAAAACGGCTATATGCCGCTCACTTATGTGTGCATGACTCAGTATGATGAGGAAATGCCTAATGTAAGCGTTGCATTCCCACCGGAAACCCTCAAAAACACATTCGGCGAATATATCTCAGACCTTGGCAAAACACAGCTCAGAATTGCAGAGACACAGAAGTATGCTCACGTTACCTTCTTCTTTAACGGCGGCGAAGAAAAGCAGTATCCCGGTGAGGACAGAATACTTGTTGATTCACCCAAGATCTCAACTTTTGACCTTATGCCTGAGATGAGCGCTCCTGAAGTTTCTGAAAAACTCAATGAGGCAGTAAGAAGCGGAAAGTATGACGCTGTTATAGTTAATTTCGCAAACTGCGATATGGTTGGCCATACGGGCATTATTCCCGCGGCAGTAAAGGCTGTTGAGACTGTTGATGCGTGTGTAGGTTCACTTGTTGAGGCAGTAAAAGAAATGGACGGCGTTCTGTTTGTTACTGCGGATCACGGCAATGCTGATAAGATGCTTGATGAAAACGGAGAGCCGTTTACAGCCCACACCACCAACCCTGTTCCGTTTATTGTTGTAAACTATCCCTGCGAAGTACGCGAGGGAGGCAGACTTTGCGATATTGCTCCTACAATGCTTAAGGTTATGGGACTTGACCAGCCTGCTGAAATGACGGGCAAGTCAATTATATTGTAATACGGTCTAATTAAAAATTGAGAGACTATGCCGGGTGCAGCGGCTTTATAAATGCCGCGGTTCCTTTTTGAATGAAATTAATTTACAATATATGTAAAGTGTTTGGATAATTTATGAACATTTGATAAACTTTCAGTTTAAAACATAAATCAAATTAAAAGTCATTCAATCAAAAAGTCAAATATGGTAATATTTCTCTCGGGGTGTTATTATGAAAAAAATAGACAAGCAGGCGATACTCGGCCTGCGTATCATGCAGAGGAGAAAGCAGCTCGGTATCAACCAGAGCGAACTTGCGGAGCAGATCGGTCTCAGTGAGCATCAGATTTCAAACATTGAAACCGGCAGAAGTTATCCCAGAATGAAGAGCTTTATCCGTATCTGCGAAATTCTTGAAGTAAACGCAGATTACTTCATTTCAGGTGCAATGAAAGATGAAATTGATGAGAATATCATTGATATGATCACTTCACTTTCAAAGGAAGAGCAGAAAACCGTTTGGAAACTGCTTGATACCTATATTCACCGCAATGATGATTCAAGAGTTTAAAAAATAAAAGATCCGGCGGCATTACCGTCGGATTTTTTATTGGTGATAAATTTCGGTTTTAAAGTATGCGCTTGGTCGCGTTGCTTTAGGAGATAATAGCTGAAAGGCGGTTCTTAAATGATTTTTGATAAGGCGGAAAATATGGCTCAGTATTATGAAAAAGAGCCGCTGCTTAAAAAATGCGCAGAGTTTATTGAAAGATTTGAGGCTGAAAAGCTTCCGGACGGCGCATATGAGATAGACGGTGAAAGGGTGTTTGCCAATGTGCAGACATACCGCACAAAACAGCAGGATGAAAACAGCCGTTTCGAGGCGCATAAAAAATATATTGACGTTCAGTATGTTGTTTCCGGAATAGAGAAAATACGCTGGGCAAAGCTTGAAAATGTTGTGGAAACAGAGGAAAGATATTCAAAAGGTCAGGATATAGCGTTTTATACAGGTAATGCAAAAATGGATTTCGTGCTCACAAAAGGCGCGTTTCTGCTGCTTTACCCTCAGGATGCGCACATGCCCGGCCTCAGCGCAGAAAAAGACGTTACCGCAAGAAAGATAGTTTTCAAAATAGCCGTAAACGGTTAATTTCCGCTGAGAGTTCTGCGGGTGATTTCAATAAATCTCTTGAGAACGGGATTTGATTTCAAAGTTGAATAGTATACACCGAATGATACGGGGGGCGAGTCTGAGATAGGAATATATTTCAGACCGTCCTCTTTTTTTGCCGGCAGGTCAGGCTGTATGCAGCAGCAGAGCCCTGCCTGAATAAGGGGCTTAGCGGATTCGTAATCATTACAAAGATATATTTGGCTCTGTTTAAGCGCCGCCGCTGATGACGCCGCAACTTTAAACAGCTCGGGTATATTTCTGTGGCGTGAAATCAGTGCCATGCTTTGAGTGGTCAGTTCTTCTGATTTTATTTTGTCCTTTTGAGCAAATTCGCTGTTTTCACTGCACACACAGCACAGCGGGCATTTTTTCAGTTCTTTGTAAATTATTCGGCTTTGCGCAGGAACGTCAGATTTGTATGAAAATATTACGTCCGCCGTTTCATTTTCCGTAACTGCAGAGACGGGCATGAACGGCGCTATTTTTACGGACGGTCGGCAAAGCGGCAATTCCCGCACTACATTCTTAAGCACTTCGGGCAGAACTTGGGTCATGTTTATTTCACGGCATACTATACTTATAGGCAATATTTCGGAAACACTTTTGTCGCTTATCCTCATTTTTGCATTGCCTAAAATTTTAAGAGCGTCATTAGCAGGGCCTATGAACCTTATGCCGTCACGCGTAAGTTCAACGCTTTTGCTTGTTCGGTTAAACAATTTTGTGCCCAGCTCCGCCTCAAGCGAATTTATCTGATGGCTTACTGCGGGCTGAGTCATTTTCAGATTTTCCGCGGCGCGCGAAAAATTAAGACATTCCGATACCTCTATAAAGCACTCCAGCTGAACTGTGTTCATTATATTTCACCTCTGTGTTAATTATTTAACGACTATCAAATTATCTATAAACATCTTTTATAGATGATAAACTATTTTTATTTGAAAATCAAGCGTTTATGTGATATATATTAATGTGTAAGTGATTAGTTTGCTTGTTTATTGTCAGCACGCAAACTTTTATTAAGAAGGTGGTATCAATACAAACAAAACAGGAAATTATAAAGCTCAACAAGGATATATCAATCTTTTTTGATAAGTACATGGATGCAAGGGCTGAAAAATTCGGCCTTACCGCCTCGCAGGGTATTATACTTTTGTATATAGCAAACAGTGACGGCGGAGTAAATGTATCAGAGCTTAAAAAGTCTGTGGACACCTCTAAGAGCACTGTGTCAGCCGTTCTGAAAAGATTATGCGGCAAGGGTTTTATCACTCTTGAAACTTTGCAGAATGATAACAGGCAAAAGAGGATTGTACCAACCGAAAAAGCGCTCCGTGTAAAAAACAGCCTTATGCGTGAATTTGATGTTGTGGCAGAAGAACTGTTCGGGGAATTTTCTCAGGAGGAACTGGAAACGGTGTGCCGCCTCCAGAAAAAAGTGTACGAAAGCGCACGGAACGGCTTTAAAAAATATATGGAAACGGAGGAATAATAATTGAGAACTGTACTCAGATATGTAAAGAACTATAAAAAAGATTCATTTCTGACGATTCTTTTCACTGTGCTTGAAGTGTTTATGGAAGTTCTGCTTCCGTTCGTTACCTCGTACATTATCGATAAGGGTATCGAAGCGGGCAACATAAACAATGTTTACAAGTTCGGTGGTCTTATGCTTGTTATGGCAGCTCTCAGCCTTGTTTTCGGCGCTCTCGGCGGAAAATATGTTGCGAGTGCGTCATCAGGCTTTGCGGCAAATTTAAGAAAGGGTATTTACGATAAGGTGCAAACCTTTTCTTTTGCAAACATAGACCGCTTCAGCACACCAAGCCTTGTAACACGTATGACAACGGATGTTACCAATATTCAGAACGCGTATATGATGACCCTCAGAATCGCAACAAGGGCGCCGCTTACACTGCTGTTCAGCATGATAATGTGCTTCTTTATCAATGCTAAGATCAGCGCGGTTTTCCTTTGTGCTATAGTTCTGCTCGGCGTTGTTCTGATAATAATAGTAAAAGCTTCTCTAAAATATTTTGACAAGGCTTTTGATACGTATGACCGTGTAAACGCCGATATTCAGGAAAATATTTCGGCAATAAGAGTAGTAAAGTCATATGTGCGTGAGGATTATGAAAACGATAAGTTTGAAAAATCAGTAAACCGCCTTAAAAAACTCTTTATTAAGGCAGAAGGTTACCTTACTCTTAATGCTCCTGCGCTTATGCTTTGCGTATACGGCTGTACTATCGCTATATCATGGTTTGCCGCGCACTATATTGTTGCCGGCGATATGACTACGGGCAACCTTACAACACTGCTTTCATACATAATGCAGATACTGATGTCTCTGATGATGTTCAGCATGATATTCGTTATGATCTCAATGAGTATGGCAAGCGTTCACCGTATTTCTCAGGTGCTCAATGAGGTGCCGGATATCCATAATCCCGAAAATGCCGTTGAGGAAGTAAAAGACGGCAGCATTGATTTCAACAATGTAAGCTTCTCTTACAGGAAAAACAGCGATAAAAACGCGCTCAGTGATATTGATATACATATCAAATCCGGTGAGACTATCGGCATTATCGGCGGTACGGGCAGCGGCAAGAGCAGCTTTGTAAATCTTATCTGCCGCCTTTATGACGTTAGCTCAGGCAGCGTGTGCGTAGGCGGTGTGGATGTAAGAAATTACGATACCGAAGTGCTTAGAAATCAGGTATCAGTTGTGCTTCAGAAAAATGTTCTTTTCTCGGGCACTATACTTGATAACCTCAGATGGGGTAATGCTGACGCCACTGAGGAAGAGTGCATAGCGGCGTGCAAAGCGGCTTGCGCTGATGAATTTATAGAGCGTATGCCTGATAAGTACAATACTTATATTGAGCGCGGCGGTACAAACGTTTCAGGCGGCCAGAAACAGAGGCTCTGTATTGCAAGGGCGCTTCTTAAAAAGCCCAAGATACTTATTCTTGATGATTCTACATCAGCTGTTGATACGGCTACAGACTCCAAAATACGCAAGGCGTTTGCAACAGCTATTCCGGATACTACAAAGATTATTATTGCCCAGCGTGTTTCAAGTGTTAAAGACGCAGACAGGATAATCGTTCTTGACGAGGGCAGAGTAAACGGATTTGATACACACGAAAATCTTTTGAAAAACAACGATATATACAGCGAGATCTTCGAGTCCCAGCAGGGCGGCGGAGATTTCGACCAGCAGTAAGGAAGGAGGGCGCAATATGAAAGAAGATAACAGAAGTAATCTCAGAAACGGCGCAAAATCTTTTTCGCGCCTTCTGAAATACATGGTATCAACCAACAAGGTGGCATGGTTTTTCGTTGTTGTCTGTATCATTGTTTCTGCTTACGCGCAGATGCAGGGAATGGTGTTCATCCAGTCACTTGTGGATGATTATATAGAGCCTATGATAGTATCAGGCTCAAATGATTTCAGCGGTCTCGCTCAGGCACTCATAAAGGTTGCGGCGATTTATATAGTGGGAATAATTGCCTCTTTCACATATTCAAGAATAATGGTAAACGTAAGCCAGGGAACAATGAAAAAGCTGCGTACAGACCTGTTCCGCAATATGGAAAAGCTGCCCATTAAATATTTTGACACACATGCTCACGGCGATATCATGAGCGTATACACAAACGATATAGACACTATGCGTCAGCTTATAAGCCAGAGTATTCCGCAGATTTTCAACTCACTTATCACCCTTATATTCGCATTTGTTGCAATGGTAAGTATGAATGTTGTGCTTATGGCAATCACAGTTGTAATGGCGATCGTAATGATAGTTGTTACCAGAAAATTCACTTCACGTTCAGGAAAATACTTTGACAAACAGCAGAGAGCGCTCGGTGCGGTAGACGGTTTCATCGAGGAAATGCTTGACGGTCAGAAAGTAGTTAAGGTGTTCTGCCACGAAGAAAAAGCAAAACAGGATTTTGACAAGATAAACGAAGAACTTCGCTTCAGCTCATACAAGGCAAATAAATATGCTAATATGATGATGCCGGTTAATGTAAATATCGGCAACCTCAGCTATGTGCTTTGCGCTGCTGTAGGCGCTGTTCTGGCGCTCGGCGTAGGTGGAAAAACCGGAATTGCCGGTGCTACTGTGGGCACGGTTGTTGCATTTATGGGCCTTAACAAGAGCTTCAACCAGCCTATTGCACAGATAAGCCAGCAGATGAACTCAATCATCATGGCGGTTGCAGGCACAAAGCGTGTGTTTGCACTGTTTGATGAAAAGCCCGAAGAAGATCACGGCTATGTTGAAATGGTAAACGCTGTTGAACATGAGGACGGCTCTCTTACAGAATCTGACAAGAGAACAGGCGTGTGGGCATGGAAGCATCCTCATCAGGCAGACGGCTCCGTAACATATAAAAAACTTGAGGGCGCAATTGTGCTTGATGGTGTTGATTTCGGCTATACTGATGATAAAATGGTGCTCCATGACATCAGACTTTACGCTGAGCCGGGTCAGAAGATAGCGTTTGTCGGCTCAACGGGTGCAGGCAAAACTACTATCACAAACCTTATCAACCGTTTCTATGATATTCAGGACGGCAAGATTAGATATGACGGAATTAACATTACCAAGATAAAGAAGCCTGATCTTCGCAGAACTCTTGGTATAGTTCTTCAGGATACTCACCTGTTTACAGGCACTATTATGGAAAATATCCGTTACGGCAAGATAGATGCAACGGACGAAGAGTGTATTGCCGCTGCTAAGCTTGCAAACGCTCACGGCTTCATAACACGTCTTCCGGACGGCTATGACACCATGATAGACGGCGACGGCGGCAACCTTTCACAGGGTCAGTGCCAGCTGCTTGCAATCGCAAGAGCGGCGGTTGCGGATCCTCCCGTACTTATTCTTGACGAGGCAACTTCCTCAATTGATACAAGAACGGAAGAGCTTGTTCAGAAAGGCATGGATGCGCTTATGAAAGGCAGAACCACTTTCGTTATTGCTCACCGTCTTTCAACCGTTAAAAATGCAGACTGTATTATGGTACTTGAGCATGGCAGAATCATTGAACGCGGAAGCCACGATGATCTTATTGCTCAGAAAGGCAAATACTATCAGCTCTATACAGGTAACTTTGCGGAAAGACCCGCATAAGACAGAGAAATGCCCCGCTGTAAGGCGGGGCTTTATTTATGTGAGGAGAAAATTTATTAAGGCGCAGGAATGAACCGCTCGGTTGCCCTGCGCCTTTTATTTTATGCTGTTGCCGTAATTGCTCTTGTAGGGTATAATAATCTTGGAAGTGTTTATAAACATTGTGATCTGTGCCGACACGGAATTTGTTAATCTTTATTTTGTTGCTTTCGAGAAATCAAAAAAACCACACCGCTCATGGGGGATATCCATTCATCTTCTATATTTATTTCAATCATACCGTCAAAAATGTTTGAATCATCGGTATTTAGGGTCCTGTTCAAAAATGGAATGGTTTTAACCTCCATTTCTGTTTCATCATATACGAACCTGACATAAGGGCAATATGTATAGTCGCTTAATGATACAAAAAAATAGCTTTCGGTTCTTCTGTAAGGCATTGAGAACTGAATTCTTACATCAACATAATCATCCAAGTTTATTTCTTTAGTGAATTCGTATTCTGCAAATATACCGATTTCATTGATAATTATCTGCTTAATCTTTACGGGTGATTTGTTGATGACGATTTTGACTTTCATAAAATTGTTGTAAAATGCTTTTTTTTCATTATCTTGTAAAGCAGCAAGTTTTATCAAATCGTTATTGTTTATATTTAGACTCTCACTGAAAAAGTAATCATCTTTTTTTAGAGATTCGTCCAACACATCCGTATCAGTCAAAAATGAAATCCAAAAAGTTTTTCCTAGGCTTTTGTTTGCATATTTTTTTATGTAATAAAGATTCTCTTTCATTGTCCAGTATTTGCCTTCTTGTTTGATAGGAAAGCGAAAATCGGATTCAGAAAGCTCAATTTCATAAACAAATTTATTTCTTAGACTGAAGTCTCCTTTTTGGTGAGATGCTATTTCATTAAGCAATATATTGCTTTTCGTTTCTCCTAGCGATGAAGAAAAAATGTTTCTCACAAGTTTTTCTTTTGTCGAAGCACTTAAAGAGTTAACTGCATCCTTGTTAATCAAAAGATTTTCAATAAGATCCTTATTTGATTTTTCCTCTAAATAATTAATTATATCGGGCTTGGATCTTAGGTTGTTTTTAATTTTAAGGATAAGGCTGTCAATTGAATATATGTTGAATATATAACCATGGCAGTTAAGGATGTTTTTTATTTCTTTTGGGTATTTGTCTCTGCAATTTTCAGCAGGTATCTCAAAAGACTCCAAAAATAACGGTATTACATTTTTCTTATATTCAAATGCTTTCCCGATTTCCATTTTGAATACATCTTTTTCTTCAAAACACCTTTCCAGGCATCCCGCGGAAAGTATTACAATTACATCTTCACAATCTTTGATTATATTTAATATTTTTTTGCGGTACTTTTCTCCGGGAATGAGTTCATCGTTGTCAAAGAAAACTTTATAGCCATAGTGACTTAAAATCTCATAGATCAACTTGCCGTATACGTCTCCGCCTTTTCTTCTGTAACTAATAAAAACTTGATAATTATTCTTTTCACTCATAATTTATACCTTAAGATTATTTCACATTTTTGAAAAGTTCATAAATCGATTTGTATATTACATCGTTTCCGGTGTTCTTTGACCAGAAGATATCTCCAAAATCAAAATGCCACCATTCAGAATCAAGATTTGTAAATCCTTGTGTACTCATAATGTCAACCAGCATTTTTCGGTTTTTCCCAATTTCTGAGTCACCGTGATAATATGCCGTATATGATTTTTCCGAAAAATCATCAAACCCTGTTCCCATATTTAATTCATTACCGAGAGCGTCAACTATTGTTAGATCAACGGCACCGCCTGAAGAGTGCACATATGAAACACTTTTGCTTTTATCAGGAAATGAAACGAATTCTTTTGCCTTGTTATGAAGCTGGGAAACGGTTAAAAATTGATTTTCGGTAAGCAAGGAAAGCTTATAAAAATATTCTGAGTAAAGAGCTTCCTGAACTTCAAATGGTCTCCAAGCATCAAAAATTTTAAAAGTATATCCTTCAGGAAGAAGGGCTGCGGCACAAATGAGTTTTTCAGCAACGGTCTCTCTGACAAATGCTCTGTCGATTGAGCCTTTGATGTTTAGTTTGAAATAAGCTTTGTCAAAAAGAATTTTCTGTGAGGAATAATCGCAGATATCAACAAGTTTTTCGTTGGAACCAATGTCTGCTTTTTTGTCAACGTCCATAAGCTGATCCTCCTAATTTTTATTGACAATATTATATCATTACATAATAAAAGTTGCAATAATTGACAAAAATATTGATTTGCATCAAATTAAAACTAATTGAGAAGGTTTTTTATGAAAGCTATTGTATTTGATATGGACGGAGTTTTGTTTGATACGGAAAGCGTATGCTTTTCCGCATGGGATGCCGTAAGTAAAAAAATGAATGTATCCCCTCCGTCTGAACTTGTCCAAAAAACTCTCGGTATGAATGAAGCGGCGGTTGACGGTATATTGAAAGAACATTACGGCGCTGATTTTGATACTGATAAATTCCGCACACTGTGCCGAGAGTATACCTCGGCGTATTTTGCCGCCAACGGTGTGCCGCAGAAGCCCGGCCTTCTCGAAGCTCTGAAATCCCTAAAAAACGGCGGATATAAAATTGCCATCGCATCGTCAACAAGCAGGCGCGGCGTTTACAGAAACCTTAATGACGCAGATATAGCGAATATGTTTGACTGCGTGATATGCGGCGATATGGTTGAAAAGTCTAAGCCTGAGCCTGATATATACATTGCGGCGGCACGGCAGCTCGGTGTTGACCCTGCCGAATGTTTTGCCGTTGAAGATTCTAAAAACGGTATACTGTCTGCCTGCTGTGCAGGTATGAAAGTGATTATGATACCTGATTTGTGGCACGGCGGGGAAACTGATGCGCTTCTTTTTGCAAAGTGTGATAATCTGCTCAGCGCCGCCGATATAATGCTTAAAAATCTTTATCTTTGAATTTTGTAATTTTTTGCAGACACCAATGCCCTTTTAACCGTCTTAATAAGTGAGAGCGCTCAGAAATTCTATGAAGGGGATGATGATATGTCATTATTCAAAAGAAAAAGCAAAAACGGCGATGATGCATTAACAAAAAATGTGCTTAACATAGCCATTCTTGACCTTCGCAGTTATTCTGCTGACGGATTGAAAAATGTCAGAAAGCTTAATTCTGCTGTCGTTATTTTGCCCAAAGAGCCTGATGAGGAGATTATGGAAGCATACGGCGGCATAGCGTGTAAAAATGTTGCAACCGAAATATTTGCAGAAAATGACGCACAGGTTCATATGATTAACGGTGTTTCAGAGGTGGACTGCGCTCAGTGCAGCGATCATGATATCTATATGATAAACGGGTTGGCGGCATTCAGGAATGCGAAGGAACGCACAGCAAATATCATAATAAACGGTTTGGCGGTATATGAAAAAAACGCAAATTTAAATTTCTTGAACCGCCACGGAAAAACGATTGCTGTTGATTTTGAGATTGAACGCGTAAAAATTCTTGCTGATAAAGCGTCTGTTGATAAGGCGTTTATTGAAAATATTGAGGACGGCACTGTTGTTCTCTGCTCAGATATGCTCACCCTTGAGGTGGATATAACTCCTGAAATACTCAAAAGCAGGAAGCTGTTTTTTGCCGCAGGCAACACATTGAAATGCTCCAAGCGCTCACTCAGCGTTATTCAGATAATGTCAAGCGCCAATAATTACAAAACATTTTTATAATTATGGAAGAAAATAATATTGCCTTACTGTTCGGCGAGATATATGAAAAGTATTACAAAAAAATATTCCGTTATTTCAGGCGGGATTTTTCGTTTGATGACGCTGAGGACTTAACACAGCAAACCTTTTTACAGCTGTGGGGGTGGCTCCCGCGTGCGGATTCCGTGAGAAGCGGCGGAGCGCTGATTTATTCTATTGCCCGCAATGTGCGTGCGGACAGGTACAGAAACACAGCATTTATGCTTGAAACAGCGGCAATATATGATTTTGTTGAAGTTCCTGACAGCTCATCCCGTATTGACGAGGTTGAAACAAGGCTTGCGCTTGATGTTCTGAGCGTAAAGGAAAGGGAGCTTCTGCTTATGAAAACACGTGGTTATACAAGTGAAGAGATAGGCAAGGAGTTCGGCATAAGCGCTTCCGCAGTGCGTACCCGCCTGCAGAAGATCAGAAAAAAGCTTGCGGCGAAACTGGTTACTGATTGATTTTCAGATTTTATGCAAATAAGCACTATAAAAATACTTTAATTTAAAATCAATACAGAACAGGCATATTTAAGCGATAAAAGGAGTGTGTATTATGGATTACTGTAATAAAAGCATAGCGGCAAATTATTTCATGGATTTTGAGGCTGTGGGAGGTAAGATATATTTTGATGAGCAGGGCTTTACCTTCATACCTCACGCATTAAATATGCAGACCGGTAATACACGAATTGAATATGACCAAATAAGTTCTGTTGCGAAATCAAATACCCTCGGTATCGTGCCGAACGGAATGCTGGTGTTTACAAAAGACGGATTTAAACACCGTTTTGTTATAAATAACAGAAAAAAAGTTATTGCGTTTCTCGAAAGCAGATGCTGTCTGTAATTCGGAATACAAAAAAGCCTCCTGTTGTATTAACAGGAGGTTTTTTTGTTTTATTTTTCCTTGTGCCGCGGTATCTTTTTGTCTTTATCAAGCAGGCTGATAGCCTCTTTTGACATCGGCATCAGCACGATGAGGTTAAATATTGTCATAAGACCTATTCCCACATCGCCGAGATCCCATACTATTGTATAAGCCTGAAGCCCGCCTATAAACAGCATTATGAGAGCGATTATTTTATAAATTGTCTGAAAGCACCATTTTTCGCCGAACAGATATGATACATTTGAGCGGGCATAAAACAGTACCCCGATAAACGTAGAAAAGCTAAACAGCGCAAGAATAATCGCTATAAATACCGTTCCGAATTCACCCAGATGATAGTTCATTGCTGTTTGCAGCAGTTCCATTCCTTCAAGACCCTGCGTGATATTCTGAGGAACTAAAAGCATTATCATTGCTGTGCAGGTGCAGATAACAATAGTGTCGATTATAACGCCGAGCACCTGAACAAGTCCTATTGTAACAGGTGATTTGCCTTCAGCGGCAGCCGCCGCGCAAGGAGCCGAACCTGAGCCTGCCTCATTTGAGAACAAGCCTCTTTTAACGCCGTTCATCAAAACTGCGCCGAATCCGCCGCCCGCAACCTGCCTGATGCCGAATGCTTCTTCAAAAATCCTTTTGAACACGTCGGGCAGAATATTTATATTTTTTACAATGATAAAAATAGTTATTATGAAGTAGCAGACAGCCATTATCGGCACTATGATATCAAGCACTTTTACGGTTGCGTTTTTACGCAGAACTATTACTGCGGCGATAATCACAAGGGCTATTGTAGTATAAATAGGCTTTATTGAAAAAGCGTTTTCAAACGCGGAAGTAACGGAGTTGCTGATTACCTGGCTTATACCGCACCAGCAGATAAGTGCTGAAATGGCAAACAGAACGGCAAGCATCGAATGTTTTAATTTCTTTTTCCTTATCTTTTCCGCAAAATCGTGTATGTAATAAGCAGGGCCGCCGTGGTAGCCGCCGTACAGATTGTCCTTTTTCTTGTGAAGCTGTGCAAGAGTGCTCTCGGCAAACGCTGTTGACGCGCCTAAAAATGCTGACAGCCACATCCAAAATACTGCGCCTGCGCCGCCCACTGAAATTGCGGCAACAACTCCAACAAGGTTGCCCATTCCAACTCTTGTAGCGGTTGAAACAATTAGGGTCTGAAAAGTTGAAAGAGTGCTTTTGTCGTCTTTCTTTTCTCCGAGTGCCCTTACCATGGCGGGGAATTTTCTTATAGGCAGAAATTTTGTTCTTATGGTAAAAAATATTCCCGTTGGAATTAAAAGTATAACAAGCAGGGGAATACCTATGCTTGTTTCATCTGATATAGGAATGGTTATCAGGTCATTCCACAAAAAGCCGTAAACAGCCTCAATAATCTTATTTATCATTTTTTCACCATGTTTGTTGATAGTATAACAAATTAATTATATAATAAGACTTAGCATTTGTAAAATTAATAATATTTGTTGATACGATAAAATTGTTTTATGGTGATGTAATGGATCTGAAAAAACTTGAAACCTTTATTTATGTTGCAGAGCAAAGCAGCTTTACCAAGGCGGCGGAAAAGCTGGGATACACACAGTCTGCCGTATCGTTCCAGATAAAGGAACTCGAAAAAGAGCTTAACACTGCTCTATTTGAGCGAATAAACCACAACATCAAGCTGACCCCTAAGGGCAGAGAAATCCTCAGCCTTGCCCACAAAATGATTGCGGTGTCTGATGAAATAAAAAAGGCGGCGGATGATACAAGCGACGCAGGTGTAACAATTCGTATAGCCATGGCGGATTCGCTCTGCCATTTTATCTTTTGGAATAATTTCAGCTCATTCAACAAGCAATATCCGAATATCAGGCTGGAAATAATTCTGACTAATACGCAGGAGATGTTCCGCCTTGCCAAGCAAAATAACGTAGATCTTGTGTTCACGCTCGATAAGCATATTTATGACACGAATTATGTTATCGAAAAGGAATATCAGGTCAACACCAGTCTTATCGTTTCTCCTGAAAATGAAATTGCTGATAAAGAAGAAGTTTCAATCGAAAATATCAGGAACGTACCTATGATATTGACGGAGAAGGGCATGAGTTACCGCCAGGTGTTTGAAGATTATGCCGCAAGAAACGGTCTGCCTCTTGAACCCGTGCTTGAAATCGGTGATACAGATCTTATTTGCCACCTTGTCAGTCAGAATTCGGGCATATCCTTTTTGCCTGATTTCGTTACGGAAGATTATGTTAAATGCGGAAAACTCAAAAGGCTGAAACTCAAGAATTTTTCGCCTGAGATATGGATCCAAATGCTTTACCATCACGATAAATGGATTACACCGCAAATGCGCTGTGTAATAGATTACCTGTGCAGCTTCATGTAATTTGCCTAACATTATATTTCAAATTTTATAGGCGGGAATGTAACGCTATAGCCCCAAAGTATAATTAAGCGTTTTTTATACTTTATTTTCATTGATAAACTGCTCTAAGGCACTCTTTATAATACTTGCCTGCGAAACACCTTTAGCCTTACAAAGTTCCTTGAATTCTGCAACTAATTCTTTTGGCAATTCAGCGGATACAACAGAATAAACTTTATTGTTATATTTGCGTTTAACAGCTGATGAAGTAGTTGTCTTTCTTTTTTCTTCAGTCATAATTTTACTTCCTTTTCTTTAGTATAATTACTAACGCCAACATACTAATAATAAGCGCAGCGACACTAATAAATAATGATAATACTTGCATTTATATATAGATTGAGCTATAATATATTTAAGGTTAGGGGGCTTTCGCCCCCGTCCCTTACTTCTCTTTAGCCAGCTTGTAAGCTATGCTTGCTGTTATTAACGCTAACAGCGAGCTTATTAAGTTGGCTATATGTTTTATATTAATTGTTAATGTTATTCACATAATTTTCTGACATTATTATATCGTGCTTTTATAGGTATGATAAGGATCTAAAAAAATAAAAGCCTCGGTTAATTCCGAGGTTTTATTTTTATTACAAAGGAAAAATGGAGTTATACGCTTTATGATTTTATGAACATAAAATCATATGTTTTGTTTTGCGCTGTTATTATAATTAAAGCAAAATTGCCGAAATATGTGCAAAGGATCACAATAATAACTACAATCCAAATCATTTTACTTATATGAAAAATAATAGATAAACAAAAAATAGTATAACCACTCTGTTTTGATATAGGTGAATGAAAATATTAAGTCAGCGTGTCCTGTTGATTTAACAGGACACGACCGTTTTTTCCCCACCGTTAAGCCGTTTTTGAGAATTGCAGTTCTTGCCACTTTGAATTTATATGCCCCACAGGTTGCTATTTGGTTGACATTCAGAACCTTTTACAAAACACAGCAATTATTCATCATCATCCCAAGAGGAAGTCAAATGCAGTTCGCCTGAATCCATATCCATTGCCATATTGTCGGACATACGCATCATCATATTCCCGTCAGAATCAAAAGCGGTATCGCCACACCTAAATAAAAAATCGCCGGCATCGTAATCAAAAATATTCCCTCTCATATTAATTCTCCTCACTTGATATATATTTCATTTTTATATTAACAATCTTATCAAACAAATTGTTAAGTTCCTCAATTAAATGATTTATTAAAGGGTTTGAGCTTTCAGCATCAACATAAACAATATTTGTTATTATCCCTTTTGTATTTAATGTATCACTAAAGCTAACGATATTTCCATCATCATTATAGTCAAAATATTTCAACACCAATTTAGTTATTTCTTTTTCATAATATTCAGTGTGTTCAAAATTACATCTATCCAAATTTGTTGTTATACAATTATCAATAAGAGATATAAGCGAATCATATGTTTTTTGATTATGTGAAATTATTTTTTTCAAAGCAATCTCTGTAAAACCGTTATTGTTATTTATTAAACCATTTACAACATCTGATATAAACGGAAACAGATAAGTATCGCATCTTTTAATTTTGTTTCTATATTTAACCTTGTCTATAATTTCAAACTCATCAGTAAAGTAATCTATTATTTCATAGTCCGCTTTGATTATCGAGTTCACTAAGTTTTTATTATAATATTTTTTTATATTTGGGTGAGTACCTGAAAGATAGTGCGCCTCTACATAAAGTGTAGGTAATTCTCTTGCTCTCATTTTATCAAGAATATCTATATCTTTATTTTGAACAGCAAGTGCGATTATTTCTTTCCTTAACTCATCTTTCATTTCTAAATTATACTGAAGTGAATTATCAATTTTAAAAGATTTTCTCTTTTCAATACTTGTTCCTGCTCCAAAAGTAAATGCGTATTCATTAAGATCCCCGCAGTCAAACCATATAAAACCTTTTTCAATAAGGAATTTGAGAAATTTGTAATTTTTAAATTTTATGGCGTAGTCAATTACAGTATTTCCATATTCATCGGAATTGAGAATAAGTTTGTCTTCTCTGTTTATGTATTCCAACCATTCATTCTCATCATTAGAAAAAGCTATTGAATAATTGGTTATCCTTTTTGAACTTTCGGCAAAATTTTCACCTGCACTAAGTATTTCTTCACAGGTTACATCAAGCAATTCACAAAAAATGGGCAGGTCATAAATTTGAATACTTTTGTTGCCTTTAATTATTTGAATCAGACGGTTTTGAACTTTTCTTATTTCGTCATCATTTAGCACCTTTCCCTTACACTCTAAATATCGTTTACAGAAATGGCGCTGTTTTTTAAACTTTTCTCCGATTTTTTCTTTTAGATAAATTCCTATTTGCCTATCCAATCCTCAAAAACCATTGATTTTTCAAGGCTTCACGCCTGTTTTTCGTTCAAACCTTATCTGTTTGCCCTTGTTTTTGCCCTTACGAGCCGAAACAAGGGCAACTTTTTATTCCCCGCCGACCACCTTATCCAGCAGCCTTGCGGAAGTGCGCTTCGCTTCCCTTGTAGAGTGAGCGTAAATGTTCATTGTGGTACTGACATCAGAGTGTCCGAGAAGTTCCTGCACATCTTTCGGCTTTGCGCCGCCGGACAACAGATTGCTTGTGTAGGTGTGGCGGAGCGTGTGGAAATGAAAATCCTCAAGCCCTTTCACTTTCTTCTTTGCCGCCCTGCACATAATCCCTACCGTACTCGGCGCTTCATACGCCCCGTCTGCTCTCAGGCAGACAAAGGAGAGTTCCTTGTAGTCCTCCGGGACTTCCTCTGTCCTTTGCAGGCTGTAAACCTCATAATAGGTGCGCCCTTTTTCCTTTACTTCTTTATAGTAGTTCAGGTGATAAAGCTCCCCGTAGCGGAAACGGTTTTTGCGCTGTTCTGTTCTCGCCGCCCGCAGGATTGCCGCCAGCGTGTCGCAGAAATCAACGGTGCGGACTTTGCTCCGCTTTGTCGTTCCCACTTCGGTTGTGTGCCTTGTCCCGTTATAGCGCATACTGCGGCGTACCGTGAGATATTGTTCCTCAAGGTTAATATCCTGCCAAGTCAAGCCGCATACTTCCCCGATACGAAGCCCCGTGTAGTACGCTATCTGCACAGGCAGCAAGGCGGGATTATCTTTTGCCTTGAGAAATTCCTCCAGCTTTTGGAACTGCTCATGGGTGATAGTAGGAATACTGGAAGTATCTTCCTCACCGTCCGAGAAAATATCTGTTTCCTGCTTCCTGCCTCTCAGCTTCACATACTGCATAGGGTTAAAGGTAATTAGTTTTTTCGGGAAAACCGCAAAGCGGAAGGAATTTTGCAACACCGCCGAGAACAGGAGCATATATCCTTTACTCATGGGCTTTAAAGTTGTCCCGTCCGGGTTTGTCCCACCGTAGCTCAGAAAATCAATGAACGCCTGCAAATGGTCGGCGGTCACGGTTTTCAGCTTGCGTTTGCCAATGGGATATTGCTTGATACGGTTGACCGTTCCCTGATAGGACATGACCGTCCCATTGCTTAAGTTGCCGGGTTTCAGTTCTTCCTCTACCCACATATCCAGCATATCGCCTACCGTGATGTTTTCCGCTTTCCCGACAAACTGCTTTTCCTCGTAGTCCGCTATCGCTTTGCGGAGCATGGCTTCTGTTTCCGCCTTGCTCTCTGTGCCTGCAAACTCTTTCTGCACTTTTCTGCCGCTTTCATCTTCAATGTAAAAGCGTCCGTACCACTTTTTGCCTTTCTTTCTTACAGAACCTTTTGCCATAGATAAAAAACTCCTTTCTATCCGTGGCAATCGGGACTGTGACATATGGTGTGCGTAAAGTAATTGTGTCACTTCTGCCAGTGGAAGTCAACTGGCGTCTTTACTTGTCAAGGTGCCACGGAATTTTCTTTTTCGGAAAGTCTTTCTTCGGCTTCCTCCACTATCCCGAAAAGTGCGCCCATCGACATTTTTGTGCGCCCCTCATCGTGGATATGTAAAATCCCGTCTAAAAACCGTTTCATATCCTCAATCGGTACTTCCATCTTCTTCCGGTATACCTGCTCCATGATTGCCCCGGACTCTATGGCGTACCGCCCAAGAGACTCTTTCAGCCCTTTGTCCTCCGCCACACGGTCAACTTCCTCCATAGCGTCAGCAAAGTAGCAGGTCATAACCGTATACAGGTCAACCATCTTGCCGAGAAATGTCGTGAGAAGCTGCTGGTGCGGCTCGCCCTTTACTGTATGGGAAACTGTGTCCAGATACTTCCTGATGTGTTCCTCAATATCCCGCTGGCAAAGAGTATAGGTGTCATATTCCTTATCATCGGAAAGACCTGTCAGCCATTCGGGAGTTGTGAGCAACGCTTCCGCAAGACCGTTGATAACCATTGTGCGCTTCGGATCAACCCCGTCCGCTTCATACCGCTGAATGGTGGATTTGTTCACGCCCACACGCCTGCCAAGTTCCGGCATGGTAATGTTTAACTCTGTGCGGCGTTTCTTAATCCTCCTACCGACCTGTTTTGCGGTGAATGTGGTTTCTTTTTTCAAGGTGTTCACCTCCTGACTGGTATCAGTATAACACGCCGATACTTATTTTGCAACCTTTATCTCAATAAAAGTTGTAAACAAACTATGAATGGTTGCAAAATAGGTTGACAAGAGATAGCAGAATAAGTATAATGATAAAACGGTAGTTGCAAAATGAGTATTCTAAAAAGGAGGTTGATAGAATGAGCGCAGTCAAAATGGGGCTTACCATAGAGGAAGCCGCAGAATGTACGGGTATCGGCAGGAACACCATGCGGAAGCTGGTGGAATGGGGAAAGCTGCCCGTCCTCAAAGTGGGGCGCAAGACCATTATCCGCAGGGACACGCTGGAACGGTTTCTGACGGTCAATCAGGGAAGAAATCTTCTGAAGCCCGATGATGTCCGCAGAGTGGAATGACCATCCATTCTCTTTTCGGAAAGTAACCCTAAGCCCTCGGCGTTTGAGAGCGAAATACACCCCTCGCACAAACCTACGGTTTGTACTCCGGGTATTTCGCCCTTGCAGGGGGCTTCCGTATCAACCGCCTGCGGCGTCTGATACGGGGCTGTCACCGCTGCCGCAGCGACAGCCGCAACCGTAAACGGTTGCAAAAAAGGACGCACCTTGACAACAGAAAACGGAGATGATGTATGCCGAGACACAGTTTTATCCAGATGTCAAAGCTGCCCAATATCAAAGGGCGAATATCATATATTACAAGCCATGCAAGGCAGGAAAATCTCTATGCCACCTACCGCACCGCCGACAGCATCTTTTGGAGCAACCTTGCAAGGGAAAGCCAGCAGGAGTTTCAGCGCAGCGGCACAGAGGGTAAATGTATCGAAGCAAGGGAACTGATTATCGCCTTGCCCGAAATCTATACGCAATACGAGCCGCAGCAGGTACTCACGGACTTTACAGAGGAGTTCCGCAGGCGGTACGGTGTGGAGTGCGTGTCCGCCCTCCACCACAACAAGCGCAAGACAAATTATCATATCCATCTGATTTTCAGCGAGAGGAGGTTGCTCCCCGAACCTGATGTAAAGGTTGCTTCCCGCAGCGTGTTCTTTGACGAGACTGGAAAGCGTGTCCGCACCAAAAAGGAAATCACGGGGGAGGACGGGCAGATACGGAAAGGCTGTACCGTCATCAAAAAAGGCGAGGTATACGAAAGCCATCTGTTTACTACCAAAGATACACGCTTTAAGGGAGAGCCTTTTCTCCGAGAGATAAAGGAAGTGTATACAGAACTTATTAACTGCCATATCTCCGATCCTGAGCAGCACTTAAAGGTATTTGATAAAAACAGCGTCTATCTTCCGGCCAAGAAAATCGGCAAAAATAATCCCAAAGAGGACGAAATCAAAGCCGATAATGCCGCAAGGCAGGAATGGAACAGGACAGCGGATATGGCGTTATTATCAGGTATCTCCGAAGCAAAGATTTTAGAAGTCAAGCAGACAGAGATACACGAAAAGGCGAGCCAGTCTATCAAAAGCAAGGGCTGGCTGCCGGGTCTGTTCCGCAGTATCGTAAACAAGGCTAAGGACTTCCTGCAAAACTTAATCCGTGAACACGATATGCCGCCGAAGCCTGTCCTTGAAATAGATATGGCAGAGTTCCGTACCATGCAAAAGCTGATGATAAAGGCGCAGGATAAGGCGAAAGAAATCCGGCATTTGCAGGATACGGTACTTCCGAAGCTGAAACAACAGCTTGCCGATACAAAAGGGATTTTCAAGGGTAAGGAGCGCAAGGCGCTCACAGAGCAGATACAGCGGACAGAAAAGGAAATCGCTGAAAAGCTGGATAAACTGCCCGATGTTCTGAAAGAGGACGGTTATCCCGATGTGCAGGCGTACATGGCAACCTACCGTAAGGCGGAGGCTGTTGTGGAGCAGTTCAATCGTGACCTTGCCGCATGGGAGCAACAGGTCAGGGAAAAACAGAAACCCGCCAAAAAAGAGCAGGCAAAGCCGCCTGAACGAGAGAGCGTGCTGAAACGCCTGCGTCAGCTTCAGGCGGAGGGTAAGCAGAGAAACCAGCCGAGACAGAGAAAGAAATCCTTTGACAGAGACAGCCGATAGGCACGAAAAACCGCCGCTATGGTATCACCCATGCGGCGGCATACATAAAAATCTTATTTGTGTTCTGCAAGCGTGACTTTCATATCCTGAGCATTGATGCTTGTTTCCTTTTTGCACTTCGGACAGTAGAGAGGGAAGTTTCTTAATTCTGTATCTTCCCGTATCATTGTGCGAGTTTTATTGCCGCAGATAGGGCAATATATCCATTCTGTGGCTTTCATGTTACTTTTCTAATTTCAAGTCTTTTATTTTTTGAGATATTCTCTCAATGACCTGTATAAAACATTCATCACTTTTGCCCGTCGGATCGGGAAGTCCCCAATTATCATCAAACGCTCTACCGATATAGGGACAGCCGACATCACACCCCATTGAAATCGCAATATCAGGCGTGGGGATTTTATCAATCGTCTTGCTATACTGGCTTTTCTCCATATCTATCCCATAAAGCTGTTTCATAAGCCGCACAGCATCCTGATTGATTTGTGGTTTTGTTTCTGTTCCAGCAGAATAGAAATCAAACTTATCTCCCGCCAAATGTTTTCCAAGTGCTTCTGCAATCTGACTGCGGCAGGAGTTATGCACACAAATAAAGGCTACCTTTTTCTTATCCATCATTAAAACCCCAGCTTGTGCAGCAGAGCAACTACATCAACGGCTTTCAAAACCTTGCCCATAGCAACAACCTTTTCATTGACAACAAGGGCAGGCATACTCATAACCCCGTATTCCATTACTTTCTGCATGTCGGTAATGTATTCGACCTCTACGGAAAGTCCCATATCCTTTACCGCCTGTTTTGCGTATTCAAATTGTTCGTGGCAGGATTTGCAACCTGCTAACACTTTGATACAGCAGATTTCTCCCTCTTTCAAATCAGGACAGCAATCGTTTGTAATGCTTTCTGCTTCGCTGGCAGCACCACCACAGCTACAAGCGCAAGCAGGTGTTTTCTTTTCTTCTTCCTTTTTCTTTCCAAAATTAAATAATGCCATAATAATAACCTCCTAAAATTAAACAATTAAATATTGTATTGCGTTGAAAAGATAGCCTACAATAATAATACCAGCGGCACATATTCCAATGAAAATACCGAGCAGTTTCGGCTTAACTGCTTTGCGAAGCATAATTATTGAAGGGAGCGAGAGCGTTGTAACGCCCATCATAAAGGAAAGCACAACGCCGAGCAAAGCACCTTTTGCAAGCAGGGCTTCTGCAATCGGGATTGTACCGAAAATATCCGCATACATCGGAATACCTACTATCGTAGCAAGAATTACGCCAAACGGATTGTTGTCGCCAAGTGTTTTGACAATAAATTCTTCAGGAATCCAGTTGTGAATGAAAGCACCAATGCCCACGCCAATCAGAACATAAGGAGCAACCTTTTTAGCGGTTTCAACAACCTGTTCCCACGCAAATTTCATACGGTCTTTGAAATGCAGCTCCTCCTGCGGAACATCAATCGAGTGACCGTTTCGGATATATTCTTCCACTTGATTATCGAGGTGCAGCTTTTCAATTATCGTTCCGCCAGCCACAGCGATTACTAAACCGAATATTACATATAAAACAGCAACTTTCCAGCCGAAAATACTCATCAGTAAGACAAGGCTTCCGAGGTCAACCATCGGCGAAGAAATCAAAAAGGAGAATGTAACTCCAAGTGGTAAGCCTGCGCTTGTAAATCCGATAAACAGCGGAATAGAGGAACACGAGCAAAACGGTGTTACCGTACCGAGCAGAGCTGCGATGATATTCGCCCATATGCCGTGAAATCTGCCGAGTATCTTTTTTGCTCTTTCGGGCGGGAAATAACTTTGAATATACGAGATAATCAAAATCAAAACGCCAAGCAGTACCATAATTTTTATGGTATCATAGATGAAAAACTGAATACTCGCTCCTATTTTGCCCGTGGTATCTAAACCGCAAGCGTTCAAAATTGTTTCAATGAGACGATTCAGCCAGTTCATACCGAGGACTTCATTTTTAAAAAAGTCCCAAATTGTTTTTAGTGCCTCCATAAAAAGCTCCTTTCATATAGTCATATTGAAATATGTCGATTTAATATTCCGAATATAAGTCGTGCGGAAAAGCATTCAAATAAACTTCCTCACTTTTCACAGCACGACTTGTTTTCGCTTTCAACATCAAGTGTTGTCAACTGCCGCAAACATTCTTTTGCCTGCTCCACACCTTTTTCTGAAATAGAATAGTGTGTCCATTTTCCCTCTTTGCGCCCGACAACTATTTCAGCGTCACAAAGAATTTTCATATGGTGGGAAAGCGTAGGCTGCGTGACATTGATTTCTTCTAGCAACTTGCAAGCACATTTTTCACCTGAACGCAGCAGTTTTATAATCCTAATGCGGTTTTCATCACAAAACGCTTTGAAAATTGCCGCAATTCTTTTTTCATCCATCTCTCTCAATCACCTCCTATAGATAAATGTCTATGTGTTATTATATGCAACACATAGAAAAATGTCAATATATTTTTTTGATTTAAGTGAAACAGCGGTAGGAAAACTAAATCCTACCGCTGTCTTCTTATGCAAAGATGATTTCTTTTTCCACAATCTCCTTTGCACACGCCCGTATGTTATTCATTCTCTGTGTCCATTCCAAAGCGTTTTCCGCCTTTAACTGCTCCGTAATACCCTGCACCCGTTTCATCTGCTCTGTGAGCCTTTCCATGCGTTCCTGCGCCTGCCTGTCGATGTCAGCAAGGTAATTGTTCAGTCTGCCGCTTGTGAACAAGGTTATGTAGGTGGCTCGGCGGTATTCTTTCAGATACCGCAAGTGCCGCTGTCCCCACAAACCAATAGGCTGTTCTTTTTCGGCTGGTAAGATAAGACATGGGATATAATAATCTCCTTGCAGTTCATACCACAGACCATTTTTATCATCGTAAATGTACTTGTCCATTGAAAAATCCTCCGTTATAATATATTCGCACATACATCACAGTTCTCCGATTGCCACACTTTGTTATATCTTGTTATGAGATTTTCTTGCCCTTGTATTTGCCCTTATGAGCAATGAGGGAAAGAGTAAACTTGTGTGTAACCGTATAAAGAGATAAGGCAGACACATTGCGATAAATCCTTTATTTTCAAGGCTTTTGGAGGATTTTATTAAAACACTGTAACCTCTGTTGAGAGGTCATAATTTACTGATATTCAAATTCCAATTTTTTCATTATCGGCTAACTCAAACATTTTGCTCCCTCCGTTTTAAGATTAGTGTAAACCTTTTTCGTCTTTTTGAATATCCTTTTTCTGAATACGAAAAATTAATGTAAATTATCGGCAGTTCGAATTTGTATTCCTTACGCATACATTATAACATGTTTTGTAAAAAAATAAATATTAACTGAACAAATACAAATCTTATTTCCTATCAATACAAAAACCAAGAACGCCACACAACATTCTTTAATTTATGATTGAAGTACGTACAGATATTAAACTAGTGTGTCCTGTTTGATTTAAACAGAACACACTAGTTTTCCCCCCACCGTTAGCCATTTTTGAGAATTGCAGTTCTTGCCACTTTGAATTTATATCCCTGACAAGTTGCCATTTGGTCAACATTCAGCACCTTTTCAAATTAATCTAGTATTAACAAAAAGCCGACCGGCATTCTCAATTAAGAATACCCATCGGCTTTCGCTTTTCTGTTATGCATTCATAGCAAATCCTGCTGTGCTCATATAGTTGTCAATTTTTTGTATATTCTCGGTTTGGAAGTTTTCAAACACATCAGAATAAGTATCAAGGGTAATGCTTATATCCGTATGCCCCAGCAGGTCTTGAAGAACTTTTACAGGCATTCCGCCCTCAATACAACGAGTTGCGTATGTATGACGCAGACTGTGAAGCGTAAGCTTGCCTTTTACAGTTTCGTCCTTGATATTGTACTTTTTCAAAACTCTGTGAAATTCCATATTAACCTGGTTCGTTGACAACAACTGTCCTTTTTTCGAGTGAAACAGCATTCCGTCATCAGTAGGAATATAATTCGCAATCAGCTTGTCAATCACAGGCTTAACCATTGAATTTATCGGTATCTGACGATTGCCTTTTTCTGTCTTAGGAGTATCATTCAAAAACGACTCACCGTGAAGATCTTTTGCAATAGTTTTATCCACATTAATGAAATTAAACCTTGTGTTTATGTCATTCCTGCTTAAGGCATTTATCTCACCCATTCGCATTCCTGTAAACATCGAAATCAGCATTTGGTCTTTATAAAGAATGCTGTCATCGGTTTGCAATGCATTGAAAAATGCCTTTTGCTCTTCCATAGTGAGTGCCCTCGTTTTTACTGTTCTTTGCCTTGATTTCGGTTTTTTAACATCCGCCATCGGGTTTTCAACTATTATCTTTCGTCTGACTGCCTCGTTAAATGCCTGACTCATCATCAAGTATACTTTTCTAATGGTTGATTGAGAATAGTCGATTTTAGAAAGAATGAGTTGTTTGAGAATTGTCGAGTCAATCTTTTGAATCGGTATATCGTTTATATCTTTGAAGTGTTTCATTGTTTCAAGATGTCGGCTGTAAGTCTGCCTTTGAATCTCATTCATAGCAAGTTTTTCATCAAGAATCTGTTTTGTAATCTGCCCGAAAGTTATATTATTGGCACTCACAAACTTGCCTGTATACATATCGTTTTTGACCTTACGGAGTTTTTCTTTCACCTCATTAGGAGTATTGCCTATGATAGTCTTCCTTTTACGAACGCCGTTGCTGTCAAAACCAAGATTAATTTGAGCCATCCACTTTTTCTTTACATTACTGTAAAAGATAGAACCCTCGCCATATACATTTTTCGGCTTTTTTCTGGTTGCCATATTTCTCACCGCCTTTCTTTTTATATCTGTGTGTTGTGCATTTAAGCATAGATTTTGCTAATAATCAAGTCTTTTGGAAAATTAATTTTTCAGATAAAAACACAAAAATCAAACCGTGAACCAGGTGCGGTTCACGGTTTGGTGATGAATAATATAAAATCATAATAAAAAATGAAAACAACTAAAATTGAAGCCTTGAACAATTTAAGTATTCTACCTTGATATTTAGAAAAACATTTTAATGATTTTGATTAAACTCTTACAGTTCAACTTATTGAAACCATATTATTAATATGATATTATTTTCTATATAGAATTTTTATTATTTTCATATATGTCGTCCTACTTAACACAAAAATTACAATTGAAACAAAACTTTTTACATCTTTAAAAAGTTTATATTTGAATAAAAAGAGGTTATTTGAGAAAATGATAAAAAGGAGAAAAATATGCCATTATTAGAATCGGGAGTATATGTAGAAAGTACTGATAAAGCTTATGAAGTTGAGTCTTGTTATTATTTAGGGTTTCAAATAATAAGTGCCTTGTATTCTATTAATTGTATATACAATTATAAATCTACAAAAATAAAAGAATTTGATTCTAATGCTCAATATCTCCATTATTTTACGGATCACTTACTGTATTCTGTAGGACAAATTAGTAACCGTTTTATAACTAATACTAAAAATAGAAATAAACGCATTGAAATGAATTGCCTGAATTTTAGATTTGATTCTAATAATTATCCTATTTTAAGTAATAAGAAATATAGAAACACTATAGAGCATATAGATGAGTATAATGAGTATACTATAAAAAATTATGATGGCGTTGGCGGATTCAACTTTTTAGATTATTGTGAAAACAAAAAAATGATAACCACTGTAATGGAAAACAGGAAACAACATATATACACTTTAGATTTAATAAATAAAAAAATTTATATTCAAAGAAAAGAGGAAGAGTTAGTTTTAGATATAGATAAATTAGAAAATGAACTAAGCAAATTAAAAAATAGTGTAGATTATTTTTATAAAATTTTCAGCTCACCATTTTAATTTTAAGTAAATAAAAATTATACAAAAAGCCTGCTTTTAATGCAGGCTTTTAATCATTTGATTTCCTGTTCAAGATTTCTAAAGGTATCTGCGTCAAAGAAATCAGCTATTGAAATATCCAGACCATCACAGATCTTCTTAATAGTGGTGATGCTTGGATTTTTGCTTTGATTGTATATTATTGACTTGACCGTTGTATAGGGAACGCCCGAAATAGTTGCAAGTCGGCAGAAATTAAGTCCGCGCTCATTGCATAATTCTTCTATTCGCAATTTTGTAGCTTCAACAATAGTCATCAGTATCACTCCCAACAAAATTATGATACTAATTTTGCGAGAGTTATATAGACTATAAATTATACTACTTACGATATATAGTCTTTATTTCCCTTCGACTGCTATCGCACTGAATGTAAACAGTTCGTCATAACTGTTTTTATTTCCACAAATATTTATTTCTTAAATGATCAGCATAATTGTGCGAAATTACTCCATCTGTAATTTCTGCAGCGTTAATACTTCCATATAATTCACCCCAAAGACAATCCATTAATGATGAACCATTTTTTAATCCTCTTTTGTATTCATGCAAATCATGTAACAAGTATTGAGGAAGATCGTACTCATCCAATTCGTATTCATTGCAAATATTGTTTACGGCTTCAGCAAACAAAGATCTGGACTTTTTATGGTTTACTGTATTTTCATTTTTTAATCTAAGATACATGTCTCTTAATTCTGTCCAAAGGTCTTCTTCTTTAATTAGTTTTACCTTTTCGTCAAGCATATAAAACCCATTGCCTTGTTCTTCCCAAGTATAAGAATGCTTTTTCTTATTAAACCTTATGTACTCTTGACACTTGTAACCTTCATCATCTTCATAGTTATGTACAATAGCAAAATCCACGCTATGAATAATTTTTGAGTTTTCAGTATCTTTAATTTTTATTGTTATTACCCTTGTAGAATCCTCAACATTGGAATAACCGTATTTCTTTATATTTTTATTGAAAGCTTTGATGAGTGATTGCTTGATTTCTTTAGGTGAATATTCATTGTCATCGTCATTTGGATAAATATTTACATCTAAATCAAATCCTATATTTGATTTAGGATCATAAGTAATCATATTGCGAGAATAGCTTCCTACAATTTTGAATTGAAATGTAAATTTATCTCTCACATCATTTTGAACATCTCTAATAATATCCGTAAGATTTTGGCGTGCACGAGAAACCTTTTTGTCATGTTTTGATATGTACTGAAAATTATATGACATAACATATACCTCTAATGTAGTTACCCTGTCCGACCATTTAGATAGCTGTCTAAATCATTTCATTATAACAAAATAATTTATGTTGTCAAGATATTTATTTAATTATAAATCATATCATATTATTTACGATATATAGTCTTTCTTACTTTCGTGGTAACCAACGCAATAAACACAGATGGCTCTATATCCAAGCCTGCTTCTTGTATCGCTTTTCTCATTTCATTTTCAACTTTTTCAGGAGTGGTATTATTATCTTTTGCCACCTGCTCCAATAATCTTTGATATTGCATAAGTTCTCCTCCTTTCGATAATATAGTACAACATATAGTCTATCAAAATTTGTCGAACTGTGTTGTGTAGTTAAAATTGTTGTTTGCAATTTAATAAATATTTGAAAAGTTGTTTAATTTATTTAGTTATGATAAAATAAACTTATTGGTGGTGTTTGAATGTTAGAATCAGGGCTCTATGAGCAAGTTATAAATAAAGAATTGGGAACAGCTATTGACAATGCCAGTGATAAAGATTGTTCAACTGCACCTATTGACAGTGCAGAAGCATCTAAAGTACTTTCAAAGTACATAGCAAATATAATTGAAAAAGGGCTAGACGCGGTTGTGGACAACGGCGGAGATATTAACAGCCAAGTTGCGCTTGCAAATAAAATTGTAAATACAATTATCGCCGAAAGCGGCGAAGAAGAATTTAGTGCAATGTCTGTTGATGAACGCGCTGAACAGCTTCTTTCCGTTTTAGATAAAATATATACAAATTCAAGCAAAAATTCATTACCACGCCCTGAAACGTCAATCGCTCAGAGCTCATTATTTACCGGAGCAATTCACGAGCCACAAATGTTTACGGAGTTAAAAAAAGAAATCCTTTCTGCAGATAAAATTGATATGCTGGTGTCATTTATTAAGTGGAGCGGACTTCGTCTTATTATTGATGAGCTGCGTGAATTCACTCAAAACGGCGGTAAATTACGCATTATCACAACATCATATATGGGTGCAACAGATGTCAAAGCTATCGAGGAACTAAACAAGCTTTCTAACACCGAAATTAAGGTGTCATATGATACTAAGCGAACTCGTTTGCATGCTAAAACATATGTATTTTACCGCAACACAGGATTTACAACGGCTTATGTAGGTTCTTCAAATCTTTCTAATGCAGCTATATCAAGCGGTCTTGAATGGAACGTTAAAGTTACTGCTAAAGATTTGCCTGAAACTATTGCAAAAATTAATGCTACTTTTGATAGCTACTGGAATTCTGCAGAATTCGAGTTGTACCAGGAAAACAAAAAAGAACGTCTTACAAAGGCGTTAAAAGCAGAAAAATATCACGATGATAATAATTCATCAAGATATATGTTCGACATAAATCCATATTCATATCAAAAAGAAATTTTAGATAAACTTAAGGCCGAAAGAGAAGTTAGAGGTAATTACAAAAATCTTGTTGTTGCGGCAACAGGCACAGGCAAAACAGTAATATCTGCGTTTGATTATAAGAATTTCTGCCGCAATCATAGCTCAGAGCCATGCAGATTATTATTTATTGCTCACAGAGAAGAAATCCTAAAACAAAGTATAGAAACGTTTAGAGGAGTATTGAAGGACGCAAACTTTGGTGAAATGTTTGTTGGAGGATATAGTAAACCCGACGATGTTTCACACTTGTTTATGTCAATCCAAACATTTAATTCTCAGGAGTGGTACAAACACACTTCAAGTGATTATTATGACTATATTGTTGTAGATGAATTTCACCACGCAGCGGCACCAAGCTATCAAAAACTGTTATCATATTATAAACCCAAAATACTTCTTGGGTTAACAGCTACACCGGAACGTATGGACGGCAAAAATGTCACTGATTATTTTGACAACAGAATTGCTGCTGAAATTAGATTGCCGGAAGCTATTGATAGAAAATTGTTATGCCCATTTCAATATTTTGGAATTAGCGATACTGTGGACCTGGACAGATTAAAATGGACACGAGGCGGATACGACAAGCGCGAGCTCTCAAATATATACACACTTAATCGAGCTGTGGCAGATAAACGAGCAGATAACATAATCAGATCAGTAATTAAGTATGTTACTGATTTAGATGATGTTAAAGGACTTGGATTTTGTGTGTCTGTTGAGCACGCAGAATATATGTCAACTTATTTTAACGAGCACAATATTCCTTCAATGTTTCTTACTGGCGGATCTTCCAATGAAGATAGAAATAGCGCTAAAAAAAGGCTTGTTAATGGTGAGATAAAATTCATATTTGTAGTTGACCTATATAATGAAGGTGTGGATATTCCAGAGGTAAATACCGTTCTTTTTCTCCGACCGACAGAATCTTTGACAGTTTTTCTTCAACAGCTTGGTAGAGGACTTAGACTATCAGAAGGCAAAGACTGCCTAACAGTTTTAGATTTCATTGGACAGGCTAACAAGAAATATAATTTTGAGGAGAAATTCTCTGCTCTTTTGTCAAACTCTAAGAAGAGCGTAAAGCAAGAAATAAAAGATGGTTTTGTTTCTGCACCAAAAGGTTGCTATATTCAGCTCGAAAAGAAAGCAAAAGAGTATATTTTTAAAAACATAAATGCTTCGTTTGGCTCAAAAGCAGGCTTGGTAACAAAGATTCAAGATTTTGTTGATGATAGTGGATTAAAACTATCACTTAAGAATTTTGTAGAATATTATCATCTTGACGTAAAAGCCATTTACAAGTATTCAAGTTTTTCAAGATTATGTGTTATGGCAGGCGTTAAAGACGATTTTGATGAAGAACTTGAGCCAATTATGACGAAGGCTTTTCAAAGGATATGTTATATAGATTCTCGCAGATGGATAAATTTTATAAAGAATTTTCTATGCAATATTGAGACCATTGTGTATGATAATTTGAACCCAATGGACAAACGAATTTATCAAATGCTTCAATTTACAATTTGGCAAAAAGATTATTTATCTGTTGGCTTTTCTGATGAATTAGAAGGCTTTAGAAAATTAAAGAACTGCGAAAATATGTATAATGAACTTGTAGAATTGCTTAACTACAATTTTGAAAAAATTGATTTCATTGACAAGCCGGTCGATTTAGGTTTTGATTGTCCTCTTGACACTTACTGCACATACACAAGAGACCAGCTCCTTGTAGCAATGGATTTTATGAAACCAAACTCAATGCGAGAAGGTGTAAAATATTTACCTGATAAAAAGGTGGATATTTTTATGGTAACGCTAAATAAGTCAGACAAAGATTATTCACAAGCACAATGTATAGTGACTATTCTATAAATGAGTGGTTATTTCATTGGCAAAGCCAAAGTACAACAACACCAGAATCTACAACCGGTCAAAGGTATATTCACCATAAAGAAAGAGGCAATAAATTATTGCTCTTTGTTCGTGAATTTAAAAATGATAAATTTGGAACAGCACCGTACACATTCCTTGGTACAGTCAATTATGTAAAACACGAAGGCAGCCGTCCTATCAGCTTTACATTTAAACTTGATTCACCAATCCCTGCAAAGTATCTTAAGAAAACTAATAAATTAGTCATCGGCTAATGTAATTTCATAGAGGTGTTACAAATAGAAAAAGCAATTTGGAAAGGAAAAGAAATTTTCGCCTTTGAAATATCACAAGACTATAATGATGAAAAAATTATTAGACAAGCAAGTGGTAGAAAAGAACTGCTTTGCCCTGATGAAAACTGTAAAAACAGAATTCTTAAATATTGTCATGGCGAAAAAAAGCAGCCGTATTTTGCACATGTTGTAAACACTGATTGTGGATATGAAAAGTATGATAATGAAACTACTGAATACACTAAAGCAATAAAAAGATTGCTTTATTCACATCTTAAAAAACACGGCTATGATGTTAAAATGGATGTGAAATTAGTTGATAAGCATTATTCACATTTAGTAGTAATAGAAAATGGTGTTTCTTACCCAATCGAAATAATCACTAAATTTTCAAGTGCTAATCGATTGGATACGATAAAAAGAAAGTATGATGAAAAGCAAATAAAATCTAATTGGATTGTAACAGATATAAATTCCAATGACGATTACGATGTTGTTGAAAGTGAACTCTATTTTGCAAAAAGGTTTTCACTTAATGAGACAGACGATAATTCTCTTATTACAATTGATTTAACAGGAAATAGCGTTATTCAATATTGTATGGACACCAATAAATATACTTTTGACGGAATTGAAATAAGTTCAAAAAATTACCCTAATATATTTAAATTTACTTCTGATTTAAGCAACATTGAATTTTCAGATGGGAAGCTTCAGGTATCTGGATTTAAAGAGGCTTTTAATAGTTTTCTTATAAAAAAGAAACGTGCTTTTGATAAAAAATTGCTTCAATTAAAAGAGCAAAAAGAGAAAAACAGAATTGAGGCTCAAAAAGCATTTGAAGAAGCACAGCGTTTTGCTAATTTAATCAAAGAAAAACGTTTACAAGAAGAGCAAGAACGTGAAAAAATACGTCAGGAACAGGAAAAAGAAAAGCAAAAAAGAGAAAGAAAAAGCGTGTAACATTGCAAAAGCCTAAAGAACACTCGTTAGAAGAGATTTTTATTTCGTTGAGCGAAACTAAATTGATGCCATATAATCCTGATAGTAAAGACCAGATGTTAAAATGGGACAAATCTAAATTCGAACAATCATTTGAAAAAATTATTATGGAGCCAAGCACTGAATTTAAAATGATTGTTCAAAAGCTGCGTTATGGAACACAAACCGAAAGAATGATCTTTAAACAATTATATGATGAAAGAAACAAGTATGACTTAAGGATCGCAGCAGTATTAGCAATGATATATACGAAAGTTATAGACGATATTGGCAACTTTTAAATTTTAGCTGGATATTAAAACTCCTTTGTGGCATATGTTTGTACTGCAAAGGAGTTGATTTTATGTCAATACTACAGGATCTATGGTATGGAATTATAAAACCGAATGAAGACAAGTTTATAACAGAAAGCGAGAAAAATTTGGTTCAGTTAATAACTCGACATTATGAAACGCTGTCATCTTCTCTAAATGATGATGAACGGGAAATATTAAAAAATATGCTGAGTTCTTTACAGAATACACATCACTTATTGAAAGCCAAGCGTTTGAAATAGGATTCAAACTGGCTGTGAAATTTTTAACTGAATAAATATTTTGGAATTAAGTAGAATAGCTAAGGTACATATTTTGTCTCTTTCATATGATAATCGTTTCTTTGCTCTTGCTCTTTATTGATAATTATATACAAAAATGTTATCATAAAGATAATATTTGCTAATTATAAACTATTTTAGACGATTATTTGTTTTACACAGTTCATAAAGGAGAAGTATATGTTCAACAGGTCAAATATGGACGAATTACTTGCCAATTACAAACAAGCTTTGGCTGATGGGCGATTTGAAACAGAAAATTACAAATGGAAGGCTATAAAATGTTTCAAAGATAACTGGGATATAAATGCCGCTGATTTTCCTGAAATGCTTGAACGCTCATTAGGTATGACACAAAATCTGCTTTCATCATACAATTATTATCCTCAGCGCATGATTATTGTTTTTGCAAAAAAGTTCCCTGAGGAAGTTCGCTCAATGTTTGCGAATCTTTTTGATGAAAGTCAAGATATTGTGGAACGAATTGAAAAATTTAAAGATGATTCTTCTTATATTCTTAAAAACTTTGGAGAAAATGCAAAGAATCATTATCAAACAGAAAATGCAATAAGCATATATTTATGGCTTCGTTACCCGGACAAATATTATATTTATAAAATCGGAGAGATAAGAAAAGCAGCAGAAGCTCTTGAAACGAATTATCAGTTTAAGAATGGAGATTATGAAAATAATCTTCGTAATTTTCTTGACTTTTACAATGAAGTCAACTCCAAACTTAAAAATGATGAAGAACTTGTAAACATATTTAACTCTTTAATGACTTCTGAATGTTATCCTGATCCAAACCTTAAAACTCTTACGGTTGATTTTTGCTTTTTTGCAAGCAGAAGTTTTTTCGATAAAAACAATAAAACAAATTCTGCTGAAGAATGGATTGGTGAAGATTATGATCCTGGCCTTACAGTTGAAGCATGGGGTGAGCTAATCAAAAACAAAGCCGTTTTTACAACTCAATCTCTTGAAATTATGAAGCGTATTAAAGACTTCGGGGGAGAAGCTTCATGTACGCAACTTGCTAACAAATACGGAGAAACAGCAAATTTTTACAACGCCGGCTCCGTTGGACTTGCAAAGAGAATATGTAATGAAGCTAAAATAACGGCAGATAATAATGAAGGCAAAACCAAATGGTGGCCAATTCTTTACACTGGCCGAAATACTCAAAACGGTGAAGAAGGTCATTTTATATGGAAGCTAAGGGACGAACTTTCAAAAGCCCTTGACAATGCTGATCTTAGCAACATAAATCTTTATTCGGATGCAAAAGCTGAGAGCGATAGTAAAGGATGCTGGTGGCTTAACGCCAACCCGAAAATTTGGAGCTTTTCAGATATTGCAGTGGGCGAAACTCAAGATTATACCCTTAAGAATGAAAATGGAAATAAGCGCAGGGTTTTCCAGAACTTTATAGACGCAAAATCCGGGGATATGATTATTTGTTACGAATCAAATCCTGTTAAACAAGTTGTGGCCATCGGTCAAATTACTGCAGAGCAGGACGGGGAAAAAATAAGCTTTGAAAAAATTGAAGCGCTTGCCTCTCCCATAGATTATTCCGCCTTAAAAGAATGTGACGAACTCCAAAATATGGAGTATTTTAGAAGCCCTCAGGGAAGCCTTTTCAAATTAACAAAAGAAGAATTTGACTTTATCATGGATATTATTCGTGATGAAAATCCACTTCCAATAAAAACAGCTTTTGAAGCGTATACAAAAGAAAACTTTTTAAATGAAGTTTTCATGAATGAAGAAAAATATGATGAGCTTGTTTCTATTCTGAGCTATAAAAAGAATATCATACTCCAAGGTGCACCGGGAGTAGGAAAAACATTTACCGCTCGGCGCCTTGCCTGGTCCATGATGGGTGAAAAAGATGATAGTCGAATAGAATTTGTTCAGTTCCATCAGAATTATTCGTATGAAGATTTCATAATGGGTTACAAGCCTACAGATACTGGATTTGACTTGAAATATGGAATTTTCTATCGTTTCTGTCAAAAAGCCGCTACCCAGCCTAACAAAGATTTTTTCTTTATTATAGATGAAATCAATCGTGGCAACATGAGTAAGATTTTCGGTGAGCTGCTTATGCTTATTGAAAAAGATTACAGAGGAACAAAAGCAACGCTTGCCTATAACGGACTACCGTTTTCTGTACCTAAAAATCTGTTTATTATCGGAATGATGAATACTGCAGACAGAAGTCTTGCAATGATTGACTACGCTCTTCGCAGACGATTCAGTTTTTATGATATGATTCCCGGATTTGACACTGATGGATTTGTTAAATATCAAAACTCTTTACATAGTGAAATGTTTAACAAGGTGATAAACCAAATAAAAGCACTAAATAATACGATTTCCACTGACAGTTCTCTCGGAAAAGGATTCTGCATAGGGCATAGCTACTTATATACGAGTAAAAACTACTCCGATGAATGGCTCCACTGTGTAGTTAAGTATGATATTTTGCCAATGTTGAATGAATACTGGTTTGACAATGAATCCGAATTTCAAAAGTGGAAAAACATACTTGAGGGCGTATTCAATGACTGAGGATAAAAGCATACTAATTAAAAACATTTACTATATGCTTGCGTATGCATTTGGCACTTTTAAATCAGGTGAATATGAGAATATTGAAACAGAAAAATTTGATAATATACATAATCTTTTTGCAGCACTTCTTTCAAAAGGTATAGGAAAACAGCTCAAGCAGGGTTTGTACCGTGAATATCTTAACCAAAAAGAAGATTTGGCGGTTGTAAGAGGAAAAATAGACCTGACTGGCAGCATAAAAAATCTTGTCTCAAAAAAACAAGTGCTTACTTGTGAATATGATGTTCTGTCAGAAAATAATCTGCTAAACAGAATAGTTAAAACAACAGTTTTTCTGCTTCTTAAAAAAGCGGATGTTGAGCAAAAATACAAAGACACTCTCAAAAAGGAAATGTTGTATTTTTCTAATGTTGACACTATTGATCTTAGAACAGTGCGCTGGTCTTCTATTCGCTTTCAGCGTGGCAATAATTCATACCGTATTCTTATAGGAATTTGTTGGCTGATAATTGAAGGAATGCTCCTGACTACCGATAATGGAGATTATCGTCTATCATCTGTTATAAATGAACGGCCAATGCATCAGCTGTATGAAAAATTTCTTCTTGGATTTTATGCTAAAGAATGCCCGCAGGTTAAAACAAGTTCATCAGAGATAAGCTGGGCTCTTGACGATGAAAACCGCTTTCTGCTTCCTACAATGCAAAGCGATGTTATGCTTTCAAAAGACAATACGGTTTTGATTATTGATGCAAAATATTATGGCCGTATTATGATGCAGCAGTTTAATGTTAGCAAACTCCGTTCTGCTCATTTATATCAAATTTTTTCTTATGTAAAAAATAAGGACGCTGAATTTGCAGAACAGAATCACAGTGTTTCAGGTATGCTGCTTTACGCATCAACAAGCGAAGCAATACAGCCTGACTGCACTTATATGATGAGCGGAAATAAAATAAGTGTATGCACACTTGATTTGAATAAGGATTTTTCCGTAATTTCTTCCTACCTGAAGGCGATTGTAGAAGAGCACTTTGGTAAATAATAATTTGTAAAATAAAGATGGCAGTACCGAGATGTTTCGGTACTGCCGTTTTTGTCTATTATTTCTTTGCGCTTTCGAAGAAAGACGAAAGAATGTCTTTTACATAATTATAACGTCTTGCATAATTGTTGGAAACGCGAATCAGCTGAAAATTATGTTTATCGCAAATCTCCTGCTTTTTCTTATCTCTTTCAATAACCCGAGCGTCTTCTTCGTGTTCGTGACCATCAAGCTCAATAGCAAATACAGGCAACAATTCGCGGCCGTCACGTTCATAAACTATGTAATCAAATCTGCCTGTATAAAATAAATCGTTCATCTCATAGGTTGATGAAAATACCTGCGAAATAGGAACTTCTTTTTTTACAACATATCTTGATTTTGTTATCATCATTGCATTTATTGCATGATTTAATGTTTCAAGGAAAGCTGTTTCAGTCTCTGTACTGTATGGCTTTATTCCAAGGGCGCGGGACTCGGGATCCCGCTGAGTTACAGTGGTTTTTCCGTTTGAACGCACATAGTTGCAAAGCTCAAACAAATCATCGTTATCGCCGAGCTTGTGCAGACGATTTATTTGATTTTTATCACCAACAATAACAAGCTTTTCTTTAGCTCTGGAAGTGGCAACATTTATAAGCTCCTTATTATTTTTAAGCCAACCGTATGTTTTCTCTCCCGTCTTCTTTGTAAGCGCAAGAGAAAAAATAATTTCCTGCTTTTCATCTCCCTGAAATGCATGCACTGTTCCGCACTCAACACCAGTAATGCCGTTTTGATTAAGTTCTTCCTTAATTTTATCACGCTGGTTTACAAAAGGAGTTATTACAGCAATTGTTTTATCAGGGTGAGTCTTTACATAGTGAACTATCTCTCTTGCTTCGCTTGAACTTGAATTTTTTAAACCCGTCTCATCGCTTTCGCAATTTATAAATTCAAGCGGATCTTTTTCAGCGGCGGATGATTTTACATTAAGTTTGTTGTTGTAATATTTCTTGTTGTTAAAAGCAATTATTTTCGGATGACAGCGATAATGATAACTGAGAAGAATTTCATCACTTACTGCGTCTGCCGCCAAAAAAGTTTGATAAACAGATTTATTTCTATAATCGTATTCATCAGTTATGCCGTAGCGTTTTTTCAAAATACGATTATTTTTTGCATCAAGCAAAATAACTGGTTTCAACTGTTGCGGATCTCCGACAAGCATCAACTGCTTTCCTCTCAAAATCGGTACAAGAGCAACAGCAGTATTGCACTGACTTGCCTCGTCCATTATTACCATATCAAAATACTGCTTAGTATCGCCCAATTTGTGAGCGGAAATATTTGTTGTGGCAATTATGGGGAAAATCCTCAAAAACTTTTGAAAATTCTCATCGTTGGAAACATATTCGTTAAAATCTTTTACTGCATCATCGATCTTTTCATTAAAAACAATATCAGCAAGATCTTTGTATCTTGGTTCAGATAATCGCTTAATGAATTTTGCAGAGGTGAAATTCAAATATTTGAGTAATTCAACTTTGTCTTGAGATATCAATGGCTTAATATCATCTTCTGTAATTTCGCCGATATTATCTAATTCATTATTAATTTTATTCAGCTGACCACCCTGCAAATCTGCAAGAAATGTAAGGTTGCTTGAAGAGGAAATCATAGCATTTATCATTTCTCTTCGTTCGCTCATATCAAGCTTTTCTTCATATCGGCTAAGCAGATCACTTAAAGCTTTAGTCCTTTGCTCCTCATAATTTTTCTTCTTGGATAGCGAAGTATCAAAAACTTTGATATTAAGGGTTTGATCGTATAGTTTTCTTATCTGCAAAATAGCTTCTTTGATTTTGGAACTGTTGCCAAGTCTGATAATTGGAAACGGTATTATTTTGTTGCTGTATTTCAAATTTGAAAGTTTATCATATATCTCATCAACAGGATGATTATTATATGATGAAATTAAAACGCTCTTGTTGTTGAAAAACGCAGTAACAACCGTGTTTAAAATGGTATTCGTTTTTCCGCTCCCTGGCGGTCCCTGAACATAAAGAACGGGATATTTTAATCCGTTATGAATCGCTAGAAGTTGGTCAAGATTTACTTTATCATTATATAGTGCCAAAGGATAATTCTTTATTCTACGCGGCTTTGCTGTCAGATCTCCGAAAAATGCTTTTATCGGATATGTAATATCGTCGTTTTCATACATATCAATAATTGCAGCATATTCCGACTCAAGGTCAATAGTAAAATCCCTTGAAAGTGCCATTATATACGGCAAATCATCTACTCCGCCGTATTCAGGATTGTTTTTAGTTATCAGATCCTTAATAAGTTCAGCGTTGGTCTCATAATCGTCCAGAAGACGCATTTCATCAGCATCTAAAAAATAGTGCGCACTTAATTTGATTCCGTCAACAGTAAATTCCTTGCAAATAGTGACTTCGTCATCCTGGGTTAAAGTGTGCTTTTTTACATCAAAAAGCAATTTTTTATAGGCAAGAACATAAAGGCCTTTTTTAGTGTGAATACTGCATAGGTTCATACATATAGAAACAACTCTGGGAAATTTATTTTTATTTATGTCCTTGGCTTCCATATTAAATTGCTTCACCAATGCTGAAAACTGATTATGATTTAACCGATAATCTCCATCGCCTATAACATCAATATCCAGTTCTTCTATAAGCTTGTATTCTTTTCTGTACGGAGTGCTGTCAATTTTATTGCATTCACAGTAATAATCAAGAATTTTCAGATTAGTGACATTGTGAAAAATGAATGAATATCTGGACGAATGTTCTTCAATATCTTTAAGTAGCTTTTTATTTATTTCGCAATAAGAACCGTCAATTAAGTTTGTATTGATTATAGATTTGAAAAATAAATTGAGTTCTGCCATTTGGTAAGTTGCTACATTTAGTCCATCAACCAGTAATCTTTTAGTGTACGGATTGATGCTTTTTATTCCTATCCAATAATTGGTGATATTGCCTTGCTGATTTCTATACTCTATTGCTATCCATTTGCCTTCGTGAATTGCTTTGAAAATATCACGGGAAATCTTATTCACAGTATATCACCACCTATTACTTTTTAAATTATAATATCATTAAAATTTTACATTAATTTGTAAAATAAATCAATAGCGTTGCATTTTACTAATAATCTTCGACTCTTTAAAGCTTTTTATTTCGTAAGATTAATAGCTTGGATTGAATGTTGGGCAACGCATCTTTTCATATAAATATGTGTTTTTAATACCTGCAAATAAAACGGTTATAACTATAGCACAGACAAAAAATTTCAAAAAAGAGTTACTTGTATATACTATTTGATAGGATTCTATATTTAACCAGTGTCAAAATATTGTTGCTTATTTAAAAGAACAGCTGGACTTTCAAACTTCTTTGTGGTATATGTGTGTACTGCAAAGGAGTTGATTTTATGTTAATACTGCAGGAGCTATGGTATGGAAATATAAATCCGAGTGAGGATAAAGAAGTATCTGATGAAGAAAAAGAATTAGTTGAACTGATGGCAAGTCATCAGGAGTATCTAACATCAACACTTAAGGATAAAGAACTTGATACGTTCAAGAAATATGTTGAATGTGTTGACGAGTACACTGCCCTAGTTGAGTGTCAGGCGTTTGAAATTGGATTTAAGTTAGCTGTTAGGTTATTGGCTTAATAAGAATTCAAAGAAAAAATGCATATTTTTTCTTTATCACAAATCTCCATATTTTTCTTTTACATCTGAACAATAAAATATTACAATAAAAAGCTACTATATTAACAAAGTTTCACTATTAAATCTGCCCAATCAATTTTATACTGAGAATCTGTGTTGCTATGTTTTTCAAGTTATATTACCTTTTGAAAGCTCCTGTTACACAAGTGATTAAAAGATAAAATCTTAGCTGCTTTTTCACAAATTTTAAAGATTTTTATTGCTCACCACTGTATTGAGTAATGTCTCCAAAAACCATAAAAGATCGATAACAGATACTAAATTCACACTGTTCTTGAAATGACAAAAACACATTATAAGAACAATATTATTGACTGTATTTAACTATGACTATGCTAATGGAAATTACTCGAACGACTTGAAATTTTATAACATTTTAAAGCAGAATACTAACAGTCGATAAATCAAGAGCAAAGAAAGAAATAGTCGATTTAGGTAAAAAAGGTTTGGAAACCGAGGATTCCAAACCTGTGACAAAGTATTAAGAAATATTTAAACTTTTCTCAATAAATTATTATTTGAGTAATATACTTTTTTCCCTTTCATCAGCTGTGGAAACTATTTTAACATAATTTCCTATGGAGGTGACCTTATAACCTTTAACAATCATTATCATCGTGGTTATAGTAAAAGTAGAATTTAAATTAAACGGATTGAACACGATCACTTATCATTTTATTAAATAAAGGATCATTATCAGTTTTGCAAAAAAATATGTGGTCAATACATATATCGAATAATGTAATCATAACACTATAAAATATATAGAAAAATTTTATAGTGCACAAAAATTTGTACTATTTTAAATATTCATCTATAAAAGTGGAATACACCAACAAAATATGATATTATACTAAAGAAAAGGAGGTAAAATATTTGAATAGATTATTTGAACCGTGTTTGTTTTATTTATCATTTTCACCTTTATGGTTATCGATATTATTTGTTGATATTACAAGTATCATAGAAAACAAAAAGAATATATATTCTGAAATAGTTGGAATTGTTTTAATTACATTATTGTTATTGATTTCTTCTGCTATTTTATTTTTTCAATTGAGATATTTTAAAAAAAGAAAATACAAAACCAAAAAAACAATATATTACGCAACAAAAGACAAAAGTCTTATACCATCATTTATTTTCACATTTGCATTACCTCTATGCACTTTTGATTTCACCTTATGGAAAGACTGCATTTTGTTTTTTATCTTTTTTGTTCCAATAACATACATATGCATAAAGAACAATATAGTTTTTCCAAATATAGTATTACTATTGTTCAGATACAATTTTTATAATTGTAAATTTGAAAATGATGAAAAACAAACTATGAAAACAGTAATAAGTAAATCAAAATTAGATGTTGCAAAAATCGGTGATGAAATATTAGTAAAACAAATAAACAACAATATAGTTATAGAAATTTAGCATTATTTCCATTGTTGCGCAGAAGCAACCTCTCTTGGCTTTTCATCTACTGGGTCAATCATTCCTCTATCACAGATAAATTTAATAAATTTGTTGATGTTTTCTGAATCACTTGTATCAACTTTATCATTATTATTAAGTTTTATGTCGAATTTTTCAGATATAATTTTTAAATTTGAAACTTCTTTTAAATACTCAACTTTATTTTTATTATATGTTACAAACTTTCGTGGATTATGTCCACTTTTAGCTAAATGTTTAAAATCATTTTCGTTTGAAAAAATATCCAATTGACATATCTCTTCCGTTTTTTGTTCACATAGAAATTTATATGTTCTTTCTAAATCAAAAAAGTTTTCAGCAGACATATCTAAAAAATATACATCATCGTTAATAACAATAATATTAACACTTGGCAATAGAGATAATGTCTCTTTATTATATTCTTTAAAAACACCTCCATCGTAGCCAAATTTATGTTTTAAAATTTTTATAGGTTTGCCCAATGTAATTAATTTAACATCATAATGAGAATTATCTGAAGAATTAATTTCACCTGAAATAACATAAGCATTGTAGGAAATATCAGCTATACTAGCTTCAGTATCTGCCTCACTCAAAGATTTTATTAATAAATCTTTTTTGTCACTAATTAATGGATTATCAAAATTTAATTTATAGATATAATTCCCGATATTAGCTCCATCGTAATCGCTCATTTTTTCATACTTGTCCAATTTCGGGTTACTATTTCCAATATAGCATTCTGCCAGATCAGACAAAAACTTTTCAAAAGAAGTTTCGGGATATATTTCTATCTTTCTTGCAAAATATGTAGTGCCTAATTTTTTTGTCGTTTTATAACGAAGCAATAATAATTCCCAGGAAGTATTTGAAGAATCTTTTAAAGAATCAAATACTTCTTTAATTTTATTCATTGACATATTTATTATTTTTTACCTTTCTATTAAATTAATCAAAATGTAGCTCCTCTTCACCTTTGACATACACATCAACTTGGTTTTCAACAGTAAGTTTATTAACAATCCATCCCCTAATTTGTGCAAGTTTTATAAACTCATCAATTCGGTTTACTCCATACATTTCTTTAAGGGTAACAACAACCCCGAAACAAAGACCTTTTCCTGCATTAGGCTCTAAACGCTCTTTAGTTTTTATACTTAATCCCCATGTATTTGACGGATATACCATTCTTGGCCGTGCTTTAGAATTAATTGTTTCACTAATATGCTTTATATTATCCCATTTCCTATATAATTTTCTTGCATCTTGTTCATAAAGCGTAATTGTACCTGTATCAGATTGATTATTACTATTTATAGATTTAATTGTTGGCTTTCCTTTTTCTTCTTTTAATCTACCAAAATGAATATCCATTTCTGTACTTGTATAATCAACACCCTGATTTCTATCACTTTTAGGAAAATATGCTAATGTTGCTTTTGCAAAGTACGGATAACCATTTGAATTAATCGGGACTGGTAATTTATATGTAAATGTTTCATATTCTTCAATTGAGCCAGTCATGATAAATCTAATTTCATCATCTTTAGAATGTATAATATCTTCAATTCTGATTGGAACAACACCATATCCTATCTCATATGGGGCACCGTCTTTTCGATTCCAACCAGCGGCAGAATCGATAATTAGAGCTTTTGCAACCTCACGACTTAAACCCATAATATGAATTAGATAAGCCATTTTTCTTGAAATCCAAGGTGCTGCAAAAGAAGTACCAACCCTATAGGCTTTTCCATAAGGTTCACATACTACAATAGGTTCTCCAATATCTCCACCGTAATAACTTAAATCAGGTTTGTGAAAAAAAGATAATACAGGTCCTGTTCTTGTATAAGAAGCGGAATTACCATTCATATCAACAGAATTAACAACCAGAGCATTTAATGAATCAGCAGGGGCTCCAATTCTTTTTTTACTATTATCACCATAAGCTTTATTGGTGCCTGCAACTACAAATATGATATCGTACTCACTTTGGATTTTATCTAATTCAGCAGCTTCTGGAGATATAAAATTAGGATTTATTTCCATTGAAGCACCTAATGATAAATTCCAAACCTTTATATCTGTATTCTCAGCTATAATCTTTCTTATAAGTTTCAATATAGTAAAAGAACTAAATCGTCCATGTGTAGAAACACTAAAATGCCTTACTCTAAAATTTCCACATCCATCATCAAGATTAGGATTGAATCTTGGACCATCTACAATAATAGATGTTACAGCGGTTCCATGTTTCATATCGAGTATACTCGGCTTAAAATCTGGAGATAGCATGTTATGTTGCTCAACCCAATTTGAGAAATAAGCTTCTTCCCAAAAAAATGTATCAATAACACCTATTGTTGGCTCATCTTTTGGATCATCAATTCTATAAACTTCATTGTTGGTAATTGATCCACCTATATTTTCATATGTTATCTCTGAAAAATCAGATACACTCATAGATATTAAATATGAGGCTGAATCTTGAATTAATTTAATTTCATTAGGATTTAATCTCAATGTCGTTTCATCTAAAATTTTCGCATTAACCATATCAATACCAAAACTGCTTAATAATTTTTTTGTATCAACACCAGTTTTATATATTGTAACAATTGATTCCTCTTTTATTTCTTCTTCTACTCTATCGATATCAAAACTTTCAACATAAAAGCAATCCACTAACACATTAAGGAATGCACTCTTACTCATTTCTTTAAAATTATATTTACCACAATTAATGCTTTCTGTTGTAATTGATGATGCTACACCATTATAATAATTATCCAATATTGTAATTGTCAAACTTAATCTATTTATAGATTCTTCAATTGTATCAATACTTACAAAATGCGTAAAAACATGTTTTTGTATTTTTTTATGATTGTCATTTTCTTCCCAAACAAATTTTGCTCCTCTAATAGAATCATTAGGTTTGACATTTCCTTTTCCAAGAATATAGCGTAATCTATTGCTTTTTGCTACAACATGCTTATAGTGAACACTTATAAGCGCCCCACCGATAATATCATTTTCTTTTTGATTCCAAAAAGCTAAAACTTTTTTCAAATCATCTCTAAGTGATTTAATCTCTGTAGATGTGACAATCGCATTTTTAGGTAAATTTGTTTTTCCAAAACCGCTTTGATTAGACTTGCTATCAAATTTTCCCTTTAATACTAAAACATCATTCATTTTCGTTCAATCCTTTCAATTCTCTGGCAACACTACTTTTAGATATTCCTGTCAATATTTCAATTTCTCTAATTGTAAAACCCTGAGATTGCAATATATTTAAATCATTTGGTATAACTCCAACTATATTTGAATACAATCTCCTGAAATAATCAAGACCATCATTAGGATTACTAAATGCTATTGATGTTCGTATAATATTTTTTAAATCTCCAGGATAAGGTATTGGATTCATTAAAGAAATGATTTTTCTAAATAATCTTTTATCTCTATTTGTTAACTTGAATTTTTTTAAATAATTGTCCATAAGTGTTTCCGCCACGTCCAATAAATCATCATTTGTGTATCTATTAAAATCGACAACAGAATCAAAACGTCTAATTAAAGCCTTATCAAAATAATCAAAAAGATTAGTTGTTGCAATTAACACAATTTGTTCATTCATAAAATCAATATTTCTTAAAAATGCTGATGTTGCCCTTCCCATTTCTCTTAAATCATTTGCGTTTGTTCTATCTAGAGCAATAGCGTCTATTTCATCAAAAAGAATAATCACCTTTTCTGGGTGGACAAAACTATTTATCTCTTTAAATAATTGAGAAATGTTTTTTTGTGTTTGACCTAACTTACTGTCAATAACAGAAGAAAAATCCACCATATATATTTCCCTATTTAAAACTCTTGATAACTGCCTAACTGCTTCTGTTTTTCCTGTACCAGGAGCTCCTTGAAATAAAAACTTATTTATCCCTACATTATGAGCAACAGCATTTGCAACACCTATTAGATCTCGAGTAATAATATCTGGTAACACTAATAATTCTGAGGATTTATCAATTTTTTCAAAAAAAGCTGATTCATGCTCACTCATTTGTGGAACAAATGTATTAGCATCTGATAATAAAGCCATTATATATTCTGCCAATTGATAATCACCTGATTTATCAAAATCATCAGCAATCTCATATGCTTCATTTCTAAAGCCAATATCATTATCTTCTGAATAGTATTTTATTAAATTAATTATATTTTTTTTCTTCATGTAAATCACTCCTATCATTATTATAATTGCATAGGGACAGTTTGTCAATATTTGGGACAACTTTTTAATAATTATATTGTAAAAAATTTTACCATTAAAATATTGGTCAAAATTAAACCTTAATATAGAACAGTACAATAATAGACCATAACTTATATGGCTTTAACTTCTTGGCATAACAAAACCTCCTATGGTATTTCAATTCTACCATAGGAGGTCTCTTTTTTATATTATCCTTTTTTTACATACTTGCGCACAACTCGTTATAGTAGTCTTTACCTAATATTAATTAAAAACTGTATTTTCATTATTAAAACTACTTTTTTATTTTATTACCAGTTGTGCAAAACGCTGAAAATAAAAAAGATGTATCTTTGGAAGATACATAATTAATGGATAAAAAGTGTTGGTTTGTGTCAATAAGGTTTTATGAGTTGTAGTGGATAAATCAGTAAATTGATTTATCCACTACATATTGTTTGTGCAGGTTGATGAGTAATACCTTAAATGTATCTTCTGAAGATGCACGGAAGGTTAAAAAATCTGTTATCTTTTTTGTGATAAAAAAATTTGGCTCAAAAGAGCAAAAAGTGTGCAAGTATAAGTGAGAAGATATTTTATCAAAATGGCTCAAAAGCGTTTCCTTAACGGCTAAATATATGGAGGGGTATGTAAATATTTTGTAAATAAGTTTTTTAAAATCCTCATATTTTGCCGTTTTCGCGGCTATATAGTGAAGGGGTTTTTAAAAAAGTTTGGCTCAAAAGGTTAAAAAAGTGTGCAAGGGTAAGTGAGGAGGTGATTTTATGAATAAGCAAAAAGGCAATTTCTTTCTTCTGCCTAATAAAATTTTTGATGAAGGCTTAACGCCTATGGAGTTTGTGGTATACAGCTTTCTGACAAGCAAAGGTGATGCTAAAGGAAAAAGCTATTATTCCGTTCCGAACATTGCAAAGTACTGCGGTATGTGTGAGAACTCCTGCCGTAAGGCAATTAGAGGACTTACGGAAAAAGGCTATGTTGATGTTTCGGAAAGGTATTTTGCACATTCAAGGCAAAGCAATCTGTATACGGTACGCAAAATATGAACCACCGCCGGTTCAGCAAACGGTGACGAACAATTAAAAGCCTTTGTAGTGAAAAAGCAAAAGTAATCAGGCTGATTATTAAAACACGAATTTGAGCCGTTTGCGGAAGTATTTTTAAAGGTTAAAACAATTAGAATAAAGGTGCTTTGCACCGCACTACATCAGTCAGCAACGCTGACTGTTAGGCGAGTTTCGTCTTTGTATTACGCCACGGCGCAAAACAAAGACAAGCGGGAGACCCGCACCCCAAATTTTAAAATCAGGAGGTAGAAAATCATAGATAATAACAGAACAGAAATTCTAAATTTCAGGGTAACAAAAACAGAAAAAGAATTGATAGAGATGTATGCAAGCACCAAGTATAAAAGCATCGCTCCCTATCTTCGTGACTGTGCTTTGCACAAGGAAATCAAAATCATTCGAGGTGTTGAAGGAGTTGAATATGAGTTAAGACGAATAGGAAACAATCTTAATCAGCTGACAAGAGCAGTCAATTCAGGAATGTGTAATGCCGTTGATTTAAAAGAAATGCGTCAGGAGGTGGCAAAGGTATGGCAATTATTAAGTTCACTTCAGGGAAAATAAATCCGAGAACTGTCATCAATTATGTGTGCAACAAAGAAAAAACCACTGATAAACTTATCAGCGGTAAAGACTGTATGCCTGAAAGCTGCGAGTATGAATTTGCAGAAGTAAAGAAAGCGTTTGGAAAAACTGACGGCAGAACTTACTACCATATGATACAGTCATTCTCTCCTGATGACAGAATAACACCTGAGCAGGCACACGAGGTCGGAATGCAAATGGCAGAATTGTTTGAAGGTTATCAGGTGCTTGTAGTTACTCACACCAACAAAGCTCACATTCATAATCATCTTGTAATCAACAGTGTGAACTTTGAAAACGGAAAGAAGCTGACTATTTCTAATCAGGAACTTGAAGATATTAAAAATTATTCAAACAGTATTTGCTTAAAAAACGGCTGGGATGTTACAGAGGCAAAGACAAGAAGAAACAAAAACCCGAAATGGAAACAGATAATTATTGAAGATGCTCTCACTGCCATGGCTGAAAGTTACAGTATGGATGAGTACATTTCAAAATTAAAAGAGCTTGGTATTTATGTTTCGTACAATCCCGACTACAAGTATATGACTTACAGTGATGCAGAGGGACACAAGTGCAGAGATGCAAAACTGTTTGATGAGAGGTTGCTTAAGAAAAATCTTGAACTTTATTTTGACTTAGGCGGAGCGGAAACTTTAATCGGAGATACAATTCTTGATTACGAAACGCCGAAGTCAGGCAACTGTACTGACGGACTTACGAATTTGATTACAAATTTCATCGACACGATACAGGCTGACGAAGAAGAATACGATGATACTTATTACATTCACGACAGGAAAAAGCTTGAGAAAATCGTTGAGAAAATGAGAGCAAGAGGTTCCAAAATCACAGTTGCAAAGCTTATAAAGATACTTAATTCCAAAACCGAACAGGAAGAAACTTATTATTTCAGTTGGTAATTTAGGAGGTTTACATATGAATAATGAAAACAAAAACGATGAGTTTGTATTTTTAACACCAATGGATGTGGCAAAAATAATCGGATGTTCAGTACCAACGGCAAGAAAACTTTTCTACCGTGATGATTTTCCTGCGATCAAAGTAGGCAAAAATCTTAAAGTGCTTAAGTCAGAATTTATCAAATGGTGCAGTGAAAGGCGAATTTAAACTATTCATTGTCTATCCAATATCTTTGTATAATAATTCCGTCTATGTCAACTTCGTTTTCAAGCTTTCCGCCGTTGTTCATTATACTTTTTGCACTTGCGATATTTCGTTTATCACAACACATTAATACTTTGTTTATGCCCATCTTTTTTGCTTCATCAAGTGCAAGTCCAATCATTGCAGAGCCGTAACCCTTTCTGCGTTCGCTTGGTCTGATACCGTCTCCAATATGACCGCCATTGTTTTTTAGTTTTTCCGTCAAGTAATGCCTAATAGTAATTGCACCTACAAACATATTTCTGTCGATATCAAGACAGAAATATGTTGTTTCAGGTACTATTCCATTAATTTCTTTATCTCTGCACAAATGATTTTTATAAAATTCAAAATCGTGATAATCATTCATAGTAAGGACGGACGGAATTATTCTTTCATCTGCTGCAGTCCATTCGTCCATCATTTCTTTTAACTGTTTTTCGTATTCACTTGTTAATTTTACTAATTTTAAATTCATATCAGTCACTTATCATTAATAAAAACAGTTTATTACTGTGGTTTATTTAAACAATTTTTAACAGCTTTATTCCACCTCTCAGGTTGTTCAAAATTAACCATATGAGAAGCATTTTTAATTACAATTAATTCTTTTTTAGGAGCAACTAATTCGTCAAACCAACTTTTTGCAGTTTGAACAGGACATATGTAATCATTTTCGCCGAATATTAAAAGAATGGGAACTTCAAGTTTTTTGATACCTGAAATAACATCATTTTCTTTTACTTGAGGTGTTAAATGTTTTACTGAATAGTTTATTCCACCAATTACTTTTAAAATATTTAATCTATAAAAATTCAAGTACAGTGAAAAATATTTGTTTGTTGAAAAATCATTGTTCGGATGAATATATCCGCCGTATTTATGAATTAATTTCCCCACATAATTGCTCGCTGAATTATGGCTATTTGGATAAATTCCAGACTGTGGAGCACCGTAAGAAATCAAACGCTGTATAACTTTTTCGTAATTTCTTTTTTGAGCCTGAGATAAAACAAAATTGTATTTTTCAATTTCATCAAGAGTCGATGAAATTCCCTGACCTGTTCCGATATAGTAATAAAGATAATCAGGAAATTTGCTTGCAAACCATAATCCAAGATATGCTCCCCAAGAATGCCCTGCAATATACAATTTTTCTTTGCTATATTTATTTAATAAAAACTCAACAAGTTCCTTTAAATCCGATAACATTAATTCGGGAGTCAGAGGAGTTTTCTTGCTTTCTTTTGTAAAACTCAGCCCTGAACATCTTTGGTCCCAACATACTATTACAAAATCTTCAGCCAAATCATTATTATATTTATTTACTAAAGGCCTGTCAGGTGAACCAGGACCTCCGTGAAGAATTAACAAAATCGGTTTGTTTACATCTGTATATGTTATCAAGATGTTTTGCTTGATTCCGCCAATAGTTACATATAACTCATCTGTATTCATAATTACCTCATTAACAAAAGAAATCAAATTGTATGGAATATTATAAGTCAATATTATCATAAGTTTTGATTTAAATCTACACCAATATAAAATGATTTATAAAGCCGTATAATAGATAAATTCTTTTAAATAAAGCATGCCATTGGGATGACATTCGGTTGGCATTCAACCCATTTTAAGCAATCTCAAGTTATCTCAAGGTGAAAATGGAAAAGGCTCTAAGCCCAGGTTTAAAGGGGTTTAGAGCCTTTTGGCATAAGAAAAAGACGGTTTAGAAAACCGTCTTTTTTGGTCGAGGTGACAGGACTTGAACCTGCGGCATCCTGCTCCCAAAGCAGGCACTCTAGCCAAACTGAGTTACACCTCGATGATATTTTTGCGTTTACATTACGCCAAACCGAAGTTTGCAAGAAATATAATAATATATGACGGGGGATTTGTCAAGCAACTGAGCAGATAAAACATTATAATTGCAGATTGTTTGTCAGAAAAAGCGGCAAAATGCAGTGCTTTTAATCTTAAATACTTGCATATGAAATCACGTGCTTGAAATTTTCTTGCAATATGGCGGCTCAAAGGGTATTATAATAGTGTGTTTAAATAATTAATGGGGTGTTTTAATGAAACGCTGTTTGATAGTTGTTGATTATCAGAATGATTTTGTGTGCGGCTCGCTCGGATTTGATAAAGCCAAGCAGCTGGACGAGCCTATATGCAAAAAAATAGAAGAATACCGCAATGCAGGCGGAGATATTATTTTTACGCTTGATACTCACGGCAAAGAATATATGAAAACCCGAGAGGGGCGTTTTCTTCCCGTTGAGCACTGCATAAAAGGCTCTGACGGGCACAGCCTTTACGGTCAAACTGCTAAAGCGGCAAGGGAAAGCGACTTGTATTTTGAAAAAAGCACTTTCGGTTCAGACGCTCTATATGAATATCTGAAAAAGAATTGCTACGGGGAGATAGAACTGTGCGGCTTGGTAAGCAACATATGCGTGCTTTCCAACGCCGTGCTTGCAAAGACGGCACTGCCTGAGGCAGATATTTCGGTGGACGCAATGTGTACGGCATCCGGCGATGACAGGCTTAATGTAGAAGTGCTGGATGTGCTTGCATCTATCCATGTTGAGATAAAAAACAGGGAGAAAATATGATGGAAAACAGAAATATGACAATGCTTTGTGATTTTTATGAGCTTACTATGGCAGGCGGATATTTCAAAAACAATATGCATAGGAGAAATGCGTATTTTGATGTGTTTTTCCGCTCCGTTCCGGACGGCGGCGGTTTTGCTATCGCAGCCGGTCTTGAGGAGATAGTGAAATATATTCAAAACCTTCATTTTTCTTCTGAGGACATAGAATACCTGCGCTCAAAGAAAATATTTGACGAGGAATTTCTGAAATATCTTGAGAATTTCAGATTTACGGGAGATATTTACGCGGTTCCTGAAGGCACCCCCGTTTTTCCGTATGAGCCTATTATAACTGTTCGCGCTCCTGCCATTGAGGCGCAGCTTATAGAAACATTTTTACTGCTTCAGGTAAATCACCAGTCATTGATTGCCACAAAGGCAAACCGCATTGTCCGCGCGGCACAGGGCAGGGCTGTTCTTGAATTCGGCTCACGCAGGGCGCAGGGAGCAGACGGCGCGGTTATAGGCGCAAGAGCGGCGTATATAGGCGGCTGTGCAGGAACGGCGTGTACGCTGACAGATGAACTTTACGGAGTTCCCGCAGGAGGTACAATGGCCCATTCATGGGTTCAGATGTTCAACTCTGAATACGAGGCGTTTGAGGCTTACTGCAAGCTATATCCGCACAGCGCTACCCTGCTTGTTGATACTTACAATACGCTTAAAAGCGGTGTGCCTAATGCGATAAAAGCTTTTAAAAACATACTTGTTCCTCAGGGCATAACGGATTTTGCAATACGTCTTGATTCGGGCGATATTTCATATCTTTCAAAAAAAGCCCGCAAAATGCTTGATAACGCAGGACTTACAACCTGCAAGATTACCGCTTCAAACGCGCTTGACGAATATCTTATACGGGATCTTATGATGCAGGGCGCAAAGATAGATACTTTCGGCGTAGGCGAACGGCTTATAACAGCCAAAAGTTCTCCTGTTTTCGGAGGGGTATACAAACTTGCCGCTGTTGAGGATGAAAAAGGAAACATAATTCCTAAAATAAAAATAAGTGAAAACACCGCTAAAATAACCAACCCGCATTTCAAGCGCCTTTACAGATTTTATGACCGTGAAAGCGGCAAAGCTCTTGCGGACGAACTCTGCCTGCGTGATGAAGTCATAGACGAGAATCAGCCTCACACGATATTTGACCAAAACGCAGTTTGGAAGACCAAGATGCTTACCGATTACACAGTGCGTGATCTTCAGGAGCAGATATTCAAAAACGGTGAGCTGGTTTATGATATGCCGTCGCTTGACGAGATAAAGAATTACTGCCGCCAGCAGATAGGTACGCTGTGGGATGAAGTGAAGCGTTTTGAAAACCCGCATACCTATTATGTGGATCTTTCTAAGAAACTGTGGGATGAAAAGAGACGTCTTCTCAACGAAAAGGAGTATATACTCTAAAGCGGGAGGCTGTAATTTATGAGCAAAAAAAGAAAAGCGATAACTGCCGTTATTGTGATAGTTGTTTTGGTAGCAGCGGCAGCGGCGGCATATTACATATATAATGCCGTGAATTCTGAAACTTCGCTCACTACAAATACTACTGCCGCGCCTACAGAGGGGGAAACAACTTCAGTTCCGGCAGAATATCAGGAATACTATAACAGAAATAATGACTTTGTGGGCTGGATAAAGATAGACGGCACAGAAATCGATTACCCGGTTGTGCAGGCAGACAATAATGATTATTATCTGAACCATAATTTTGATAAGGAAAAGGAATCGCGGGGAACGATATTTATGGATTATACCAGCGATCCCAACCTTGGGTATATGAACACAGTTATTCACGGCCACAACTGGCTTGATGATACCGTGTTTTCAGAACTTCCGCAGTATTCGGATATAGATTATTACAGAGAGTATCCTGTAATTGAGTACAACACCCGTACCGAAATGCACAAGTGGAAGATATTTGCAGTGTTCATAACAACTGCGTCTGCCGATGAGGACAACGGCTATGTGTTCAATTATGTTTATCCCGATATGGGCGGTATCAATTTTGACGGATATATGGCGGAAATAAACAAACGCACTCTGTATTATACAGGTGTTGATGTTAATGAAAATGATAAGATACTTACTCTTTCAACCTGTACCCGTGAAGTTGACACACGTTCTTACAGAGCCGACTGCCGCATAGTTATCCTTGCGAGAATGGTGCGTGACGGCGAAAGCGAACAGGTAAACACCTCAGCGGCATACGAGAATGAAAATCCTAAATACCCTCAGATATGGTATGATCTGAAAAATATTGAAAATCCGTATAAAAATGATGAATTTTGGTATCCTTATGATACTATGAGCACGCAGTAATTATATCAAGTTTGAAAATAATTTGCGGCTTGTCTTAACATTATATAAAGTATTAAACAGAATAAAAATAATAAACGGCAAAGCCTGTGGTATGACGGCGCCGTAATTCTGGAGGAATTTTTATGGCAGAAAATAAAAAGATGCCCGGGATGGGCGGGGAGCGTTATGTTCCTTACAGTGAGCGCACGGGAAATGAATCTGTTGTATATTTTACAAGGGATTTATCCGCAGAGGGGCTGCGCAAAATTTTTGCCCGTGTATCCCAGCCGCTCACGGGAAAGATAGGCGTAAAACTTCATACTGGAGAGCCTCACGGCCCTAACATTATCCCGCATGAGTGGGTAGAGGCGCTTATAAAAAACGATCTGCCCGAAGCGCATATAGTTGAAAGAAACACTTATTATGAGGGCGCAAGATATACTACCGAACAGCACCGTGAAACTCTTAAAACAAACGGCTGGACTTTCTGCCCCGTTGATATTATGGACGAGGACGGCACTGTTGCACTGCCCGTAAAAGGCGGAAAATGGTTTACAGAAATGTATATGGGCAAAAATATTGTAAACTATGATTCGCTGTTTGTTCTTACCCATTTCAAAGGCCACGTGATGGGCGGCTTCGGCGGATCTAATAAAAATATAGGCATCGGCTGTGCTGACGGCAGGATAGGCAAAAAGATGATTCATACTGCTGAGGGCTCTGACGATTTGTGGAGCATTGCCGAGGAAGAGCTTATGGAGAGGATAACGGAATCTTCAAAGGCAACTGTTGATTATTTCAAGGACAGAATTACATTTGTAAATGTACTGCGCAACATGAGCGTATCCTGCGACTGTGAGGGAGTTGAGGCTGCGCCGGTTGTTACCCCGAATATCGGCATAGTTGCTTCTCTTGATATTCTTGCTGTTGACCAGGCTTCTGTTGATCTTGTTTACGCTTTGAAGGAGAATGAGCATCACGATCTTGTTGAGCGTATCGAAACACGCCACGGTCTGCGCCAGCTCTCATACATGAAAGAGATGGGAATGGGCAACGACAGATACAAACTGATAGATATTGATAACGGCGACTGCGAAGTTTCGCTCCAAGACGCCGTTAAAGATGTAGTACCGTTTAAAGCTGAATAAAAGCACAGCGCTCCGCTCAGGCGGAGCGCTTTTTTCATGCTTGAATTATGGTGTAATGTCTAATTAAAAATATTTTGTTAAGCTGCTAAACAAAGCTTGACAAGTATATACCTCCGCGCTATAATATGAAAAAACAGGACAGGGGGATTTATATGCAGTGCGAAATATCAAAGATGTTTTTTGATATGCTGGGCGAGATATTCGCAGAGCAGAAGCAGCCGCTTGACTGCGGCGGAAAGTTTATGCTTTACCGCTCGGAAATCAATCTGCTGGAGCTGATAGGAAGCTGCCCCGAATCAAACGTGAGCAAGCTTTCTGAAAAATCCTCCGTAACAAAAAGCGCGGTAACTCAGATAAGTATGAAACTGTGCGAAAAAGGACTTATAGAAACATACAAAAGTCCCCATAATAAAAAGGAAAAATATTTTCGCCTGACACCGGCGGGTGAAGAGGCAAAAAGGCAGTATGAGGAGCTGAACAGAAAAGCCGCCGCAAATATGCGGGCTTATCTATGTGCTCTCAGCATTGATGAAAAGAAAACCATAATGGATTTCATGCAAAAAGCAAAGGAATATATGCCGGCGTGCAGCTTTAGCTGTGGATGCGAGTCGGAAAACAAAGCGCCGTGCCTTTCGGCGGAAAAAAGGAGTAATGAAAATGCTTGAATTAAAGAATATTTCCTTTTCTGTTGAGGATGAAACAAATAAAAAGCAAAAGGAAATTTTAAATAATATTAGTCTTACTGTTGATGAGGATAGTTTTGTTGTTATCACAGGCCCAAACGGCGGCGGAAAATCAACGCTTGCTAAGATAATTATGGGTATTGAAAAACCCACTTCGGGTCAGATAATCTACAAGGGGCAGGATATAACAAATCTTGATATAAACGAGCGCGCAAAGCTTGGCATAGGTTTTGCTTTTCAGCAGCCTGTACGTTTTAAGGGGCTCACAGTGCGTGATCTTTTAAGCCTTGCAGTAAACAAGGCGGTGGATACCCACGAACTCTGCGGCTATCTTTCAGAAGTAGGTTTGTGCGCTGCCGATTATATAAACAGAGAGATAAATTCAAGTCTTTCAGGCGGCGAGCTCAAGAGAATTGAAATTGCGATGCTTATGGCGCGCGGAGTTGATTTTTCGCTGTTTGACGAGCCTGAGGCAGGTATAGACCTGTGGAGCTTTAATAATCTTATAGCTGTTTTTGAAAAACTCAGAGATGAAAAGCACGGCGCTGTTGTTATCATTTCACATCAGGAAAGAATACTTGAAATAGCAGACAAACTTGTTGTTGTTTCAGGCGGAGAGATAACGGCAGAAGGTTCAAAAGACGAGATACTGCCGGAACTTCTTTCCGATTCAAGCACGTGTAAATTTTATAAGGCAAGGAGGAGCAGCAATGAATGATATAAAGAATAACCCGGTTTTGGGCGGGCTGCTCAAAACGATTGCGGGAATTGCCGATACACCCAAGGGTGCATATAATATCAGGGTGGACGGACAGGGAATAGACCGCCGCAGTACAGAGAATATAGAAATTGTGCCTAAGCCGGAGGGCAAGGGCATTGAGATATATGTGAAGCCCGGCACAAAGGGAGAGTTTGTTCATATTCCCGTTGTTGTTGATGAAAGCGGATTTCAGGATCTTGTTTACAACGATTTCTATATAGGCGATGATGCAGATGTTGATATTATCGCCGGCTGCGGAATACACAATGACGGCGAGCACCTTTCACAGCACGATGGTATTCACACCTTCCATGTTGGCAAAAATGCAAAGGTGCGTTATGTTGAAAAGCATTACGGAGAGGGCAACGGCAGCGGCGAGCGTGTGCTCAACCCCGTAACCGTGGTCCATCTTGAAAAGGGCGCCTACCTTGAAATGGAAACCGTGCAGATAGAAGGCGTTGATTCCACAAAACGTGTAACAAATGCGGATTTAAAGGAAAACGCTCAGCTTGTTATTAAAGAAAAAATAATGACAAGCGGCAATCAGTTTGCCAAAACGGATTTCACCGTAGAACTCAACGGCGATAACTCAAGCGCTCAGATAAGCTCCCGCTCAGTTGCCAAGGGCAATTCAAAGCAGGAATTTTATTCAGCCCTTCACGGCAATGCGGAGTGTTCAGGCCATTCCGAATGTGATTCCATTATTATGGAAAACGGCTTTGTAAAATCAGTGCCGGAGATCATTGCAAATGATGTTAATGCTTCTCTTATCCATGAGGCGGCAATCGGAAAAATTGCGGGCGAGCAGATAACAAAACTTATGACACTTGGCCTTTCTTATGAAGAGGCGGAAGCTCAAATCGTAAAAGGTTTCCTCAAATAAAAAATATCGGCGGACAGCATATTTTATATGCTTGTCCGCCTGTTTTTTATTCAGATATGGCTATATTAACGCAGAAAACGCAATCCGTAATAAGTGTAATACAGAATTATAAATCTCTCTTCTGATAGCAAAAAGAGGTGTTGACTTTTAAAAATGTGCGTGGTAAAATACTGGCAATTAATGGTAGTTGCAGTTATGTCAAAGACAGAGCGAGACGAAAGTTTCCCTCTGTCTTTTTTGTTTGTAACGCATAAATATTTATCTAAAAGGAGAATTTAAAATGCCCAAAACAAAATTTCAGGAAGTTGTATTCACGGTAATCATGGTAATCGTTATGGTCTATGCAATGATTTGCTATAATGTGGCAATATCAATGGGCGGTATGCAGAACAAGGTGTTTGTTGCCGCACTGAGCGAACTGCCGATAATGGGGGCAATAGGCTTTGTGCTTGATACTTTTATTGCAGGCCCCCTTGCGAAAAAATGCGCTTTTAAGATTGCTGACCCTCAGAAGGACAGACCGTTCTTCATAATTCTTGCAATATCAGTATTTTCCGTTTTGTTTATGTGCCCTATGATGAGTTTTGCCGCCGCGATTCTTTTTAACGGCGGTTTTAATTCGGAGATAGCTGCCACTTGGATAGGGCTGACAGTTAAAAATTTCCCCATGGCTTTTTTCTGGCAGCTATGCGTGGCAGGGCCGCTTGTAAGATTTATTTTTTCAAAGTTATTCCGCACAAAAGCAAAGGCAGATAATGATTAATGTTTGCGCCAAAAGCGGCGCAAAAAAGAAAACCCGTGTCAGCTTTAACTGACACGGGGATTTTTTGTTATTATAAAACTCAGTCAACCTTAATCTCGTGAACCCAGCCTTCGGGGCCTTCAACAGTGCCCATCTGGATACCCGTAAGAGTATCGTAAAGCTTCTTGATAACGGGACCCATTTCTTCCATTCCGCTCGGGAAACAGATCTCCTTGCCGTGGTCAACAATCTTGCCAACGGGGCTGATAACAGCCGCTGTGCCGCAAAGTCCGCACTCAGCAAAATCCTTAACCTCTTCAAGAGCAACTTTTCTGTGCTCCACTTTCATGCCAAGAATGTGCTCTGCAACATAGCAGAGTGAACGCCTTGTGATTGAGGGCAGAATTGAACCTGATTTAGGAGTTACAACAGTGCCGTCCTTTGTGATGAACAGGAAGTTTGCGCCGCCTGTTTCCTCAACATAAGTTCTTGTAGCGGCGTCAAGATACATATTCTCGTCATAACCCTCTTTATGAGCTTCAACGATTGCGTGAAGGCTCATTGCGTAGTTAAGACCTGCTTTGATATGACCTGTGCCGTGCGGTGCTGCTCTGTCATAATCGCAAACGCGGATAGTGATTGGCTTTGCACCGCCCTTGAAATAGGGGCCTACCGGTGTGCAGAAAATTCTGAACTGATATTCGTCAGCAGGCTTTACGCCGATTACGGGGTTTGAGCCGAACATATACGGGCGAATATAAAGTGTTGCGCCTGAGCCGTAGGGCGGTACCCATGCGGCATTTGCCTTTACTACTTTTTCAACTGCCTCAACAAATTTATCCTCAGGATAAACCGGCATTTCAAGTCTTTCAGCAGAAGCTTTAAGACGTGCCGCGTTAAGATCTGGGCGGAAGCAGACTATTCTGCCGTCAGCGGTAGTATATGCTTTAAGTCCTTCAAATACTGACTGAGAGTACTGAAGAACGCCTGCGCATTCGTTCATTGTGATATTGGGGTCGGATGTGAGAACGCCGTCGTCCCATTTGCCGTCCTTATAGTTAGACACGAATCTGGCGTCGGTGGGCATATATCCGAAGCCGAGATTTGACCAGTCGATATTTTTCTTTTCCATAAAAAAGACTTCTTTCTTCAGAATTTATTGTAATAATTTTACTACCATTATCCTATATTGTCAATAAAAACGAAGCGAAAACAAAAACTCTTAAACCGTAAAAATTGCGTAAATTATGGATTTTTAAAATTTTTGTTGAGATTTTGAGATTAATATATTATTATATATCTGGAATTTTTATAAATATTTATTTATTTCAGGAGGATGTGTTATGAAAAATTTTTCTGATTCCGTAAAATATATAGGCGCAGATGATAAAGATCTTGACCTTTTTGAGAGCCAGTATATAGTGCCCAACGGCGTTTCTTATAATTCTTATGTAATTCTTGATGATAAAATCGCCGTAATGGACACCATTGATGAGCGCAAAACTGATGAGTGGTTTGCAAATCTTGAAAAAGAGCTCGGTGGAAAAACACCTGATTATCTGGTTATCTCTCATTTGGAGCCGGATCATTCTGCAAACATCAAAAAATTTACTGAAAAGTATCCGTCAGCCGCACTTGTGGGCACAGCAAAGACTTTTGCAATGCTTCCGCAGTTCTTTGATATTGACGCTTCTGTTGAAAAGATTACTGTTAAAGAGGGCGACTGCCTTTCTCTCGGCAGCCATGAGCTTACATTTATAATGGCACCTATGGTTCACTGGCCTGAGGTTATGGTTGAGTATGAAAAAACGGAAAAGATTCTTTTCTCAGCCGATGCTTTCGGTAAATTCGGCGCGCTTGATACTGATGAGGACTGGGCTTGCGAGGCAAGGCGTTATTATTTCAACATTGTGGGAAAATACGGCGGCCCCGTTCAGACTTTGCTTAAAAAAGCGGCAAATCTTGAGATTAAAACAATCTGCCCGCTTCACGGCCCCATTCTTACAGAAAATCTTGAATATTACATAAACCTTTACAACACATGGTCATCTTACCAGCCTGAAAAAGACGGTGTGTTTATTGCCTGTGCTTCTGTTTACGGCAACACAAAGAACGCCGCTCTTAAACTCAAGGAGATACTTGAGGAAAAGGGTGTTAAAGTATTTTTTTCCGATATAACAAGAGATGATATGGCAGAAGCTGTTGAGGACGCATTTAAATATTCAAAAATAGTTCTTGCCGCTTCAAGCTATGACGGCGGCGTTTTCCCGCCTATGGAAGAACTGCTCTGCCACCTCAAGGCAAAAGCTTTCCAAAACAGAAAGATTGGTATTATTGAAAATGGCTCATGGGCTCCGAGTGCTGCGCGTACAATAAAAGCAGCTCTTGAGAGCATGAAGAATATATCTGTATGTGAAAATACGGTAACCGTAAAATCTGCATTTAAAGAAAGTGATGTTCCGGCGCTTGAGGCACTTGCTCAGGAAATTGTAAACGACTGATTGTGAAAGCAATTTCTCCTGAGAGAGGTGAAGGCGTGGAATCGGCTGCAGAAACACAGTTAAAAAGAAATTACGGCATAGACCTGCTTCGTATTATCTCAATGATTATGATAGTTACGCTGCATACCGTAAGGCAGGGCGGAATACTTTATTCAGCAGAGCAGGGCACGCCTTATTATACAGTTGTCTGGATAATAGAAGCGCTTTGCATAGGCGCAGTAAATCTTTATGCGATGATCAGCGGTTTTGTGGGCGTAAATTCAACAAAAACACGGTTTTATAAGCTGGCGTCAATGTGGCTTCAGGTTGAATTTTACTGCATAATATCAACAATAATTATCTATTGTGTCAGCAAAGAGCCGTTTGATTTCGCAAGGCTTATTAACCGCCTTACTCCCGTTTCAACAGACACTTACTGGTATTTTACATCATATTTTATAATGTTTTTCTTCACCCCGTTTTACAATAAACTGCTTTCTGTTTTAAACAGCAGGCAGCTTAAATATTTGGGCGTGATAATATTTGTGTTTTCATCATTTTGGCCTACTGTATGGCAGACCGATATAATGGAAGTCAACCGCGGATATTCTTTTCTTTGGCTGTCTCTGCTTTATATTCTCGGCGGAATAGCAAAAAAACTTGAACTGCACAAAAAAGTTAATCCGTATTTAATGACAGCGATTTTTGTTTTGCTTGTGCTGTTAGGCGCTGGGTTCAAGTTTCTGTCTGAGAATTGCGGATGGGAAATAAATGATAATAATCTTCTTATTTCATATTATTCGGCAAATGTTTTGGCAGGCACATTTTGCCTGTTTCTTGCCGCGGCAAAAACAGATATAAAAGCAAAGATACCGATCAAGATAATCAAAACGCTTGCACCGCTCACGTTCGGCGTATATATAATCCACACAAGCGAGTATATGTGGGGCTATGTATTGAAAGACGCGTTTGAAAGTTATAATACTATAGGCACGTTTTTCATGTTGCTTGCCGTAGTAGGTACGTCGCTTGGAATATACCTCGGGTGTTCAGCTCTTGACGCATTACGGCTCGCGCTTTTCAGACTGCTGAAAGTGGATAGATTTACAAGCAATATGGAAATAAGAATAAGATCGGCAGTAAACCGTTTTGCTAAGAAAAAAGAAAGTGTCAGTATGACGGATGAAACCTAAAAACAAAATTCTTCTTGCAGGGATAGACCTTGACGGCACCCTGCTGAGAAACGATAAAACTATCAGCTCTTTCACAGCTGAGGCAATGATTAATGCCGCCCGCCGTGGTATCTGCCTTGTTCCTGTTACAGGCAGACCGCTTTCCGGAATTCCGCAGTGTGTGCTGCAGCTCGGCGTTTGCGATTACGCTGTTACGACAAACGGCGCCGTGATTACCGATCTCAGAACAGGCGAGTGCGTTTACGGCGCCCCTATTACTCACAGCAAGACCGTTCTTATAATGAAAGAACTTGATGAAGCGGGAATTTCTTATGAAGCGTTTGCGGACGGATTCGGCTATCTAAGCCCTGCTGTTATGGAAAAATATAAGCGCAAATACGAATCAACTCCCGTAGGCGATTATATCAAAGCCTCAAGGAAAGTTGTGCAGGATCCTGCTGCGGAGTTTATCAAAGGCGGAAAATGCGCAGACGAAATCTTTATCTCATGCGGCAGCAGTGCCCGGAGAGCTAAGATTGCCGAGAGGTACGAAACTGACAGTGAAATCCAGTTGTGCTTTCTTGATGATACTTTTCTGGAGATAACGGCGCTTGGCGCAGACAAAGGCACGGCTTTCGGATATTTGCGCAGTATGCTTGGAATAAAACGTGAAAACACCATTGCTTTCGGCGATAATACGAATGATGTTTCACTTGTGGAAGCGGCGGGAGTTTTTGCAGCAATGGAAAATTCCTGCGATGAATTTAAAATGCAAGCCGATATTATTGCCCCGTCGAATGAGAATGACGGCGTTGCAAAAATACTAAACAAAATTTGACAAATTATTTTATGCAAATTGCCCAAAATCATAACTTTGCTTTTCAGAATATGACGGCGAATTGTAGATTATGTATAAAAAATATTGACTTTGTTGTGCAAAAATACTAATATAGCAACTGTAAAGCTTTTTACTTTACTGAGCAATATTTTCTTAACATATAATATTTTGAAAGGATTTTTGATTATGGCAGTAAAAAAGAATGACGTTAAGCCGGCAGAAAAAAACGTAAAAAAAGAAGCCGCAGCTCCAGTAAAAGCTGTTAAAGAAGAAAAAGCGGCAGTTAAAGCAACAGAGAAAAAGGCAGAAGAGAAGCCTGTTGAAAAGAAAGAAGAAAAGAAGGCTGCTAAACCAGCTGCAAAGAAAGAAGATAAGAAAGCTTCAGCAAAGGCTGTTGCAGAAGAAAAGCCCGCAAAGAAAGCCGCTCCCGCAAAGAAGCCGGCTAAAAAAGCTGAAAAGGCAGAAACAGAGGTTTACTTTGAGTTTGCCGGCAGACAGGTTAAGGCTGCAGATGTTACAAAAGCTGTTGAGGCTGCCTGCAAAGCAAACGGTGTAAAGAGCGCTGATGTAAAGGGCGTTAAGGTATATGTAAAGGCAGAGGATAACGCTGCTTACTATGTACTTGCTAACGGCGAATCAGGCAAGATCGATTTATAATCTGAATAAATATATTATAAATTTTAGAAAATCCGCTTTGCGTGTTTTGCGCAGAGCGGTTTTTTTTGAAAACACACAGCAATTTGTTTTACTGCCCGCTTGGCGGAGTGTTTTAGAGAACCTAAATAAAGCAAGTCCGCAGTCTGCGGAAAGTGCGCCGGTATTCAACTATTCGATTGATTATGTGTATAAATTATGTTAGAATATAGAAAACGTAAAGAAAGATGTGCTGTTTATGGATAATGGTAATAAAAAGAAACTTGCGGGTGTTATTGTGCCCGTTGTGCTTGCCGTGCTTGTTATATGCGGTTTTGCTGTCAGCGGTCATATCACTAAAAATATGGACAGTGAAATGCCTACTGCGCAAACCACTTCAGAAGTTACAACTCAGGCAACAACAAATGCCGTATCAAGTGTTTCTCTTGTTGCGGTGGGAGATAATCTTATTCACAACACACTTATCAGTGCAGGTGAGCAGGAGGACGGCTCGCTTGACTACTCGTCATTTTACGAAAACATTAAAAACGATATTTCATCAGCTGATATTGCCGTAATAAACCAGGAAACGATTCTCGGCGGAAGTGAATTTGAATACACAGGTTATCCTGTATTTAATTCACCTTGGGAGATAGGCACGGCGGCTATAGATGCGGGCTTTGATATTTTTACCTGCGCCACCAATCATTCGCTTGATAAAGGATATGCAGGCATTGAGCAGGAATGTGCGTTCTTTGACCAGCATCCGGAGGTCGTTCATGTAGGTACTAATGACAGCGAAGAGGACTATAATTCCATAATCTATTATGAGAAAAATTCCATACGTTTCGCAATTCTCAATTACACATACGGCACAAACGGTATTCCAATTCCCGAGAGTTCGCCGTGGTGTGTCAATATGATGGATAAGGAAAAGATAACAGCCGATGTTAATGCCGCAAAACAGAATGCGGATGTAATCATTGTATTTCCTCACTGGGGAACGGAAAACAGCACTTCGGTTTCCGATTATCAGCGTGAATATGTACAGCTTTTCTCAGATCTCGGCGTTGATATTGTTATCGGCACACATCCTCATGTGCTTCAGCCTGTAGAATGGGTGGAGAATGAAACAACAGGCAAAAAAATGCTTGTCTATTATTCGCTTGGTAACTTTATTTCTCATCAAACCAGTCTCAATCAGCTCTGCGGAGGCATGGCTGAGATAAAGATTGAAAAGAAAAATGGTGAAATTTCTATAACCTCCGCAAAACTTGTGCCTGTTGTTTGCTGGTATAAGTCATCAGGAGATAAATATGAGTTTTCTGTTTATAAGCTTTCTGATTATACCGATTCAATCGCAGATTCACACGCGCAGAGGTCAAACGGCGCAACTCCCGATTATTTCAGGGAATACGCCTCGGATATTGTAAGCGACGAATTCCTGGATATGGGATGATTGTAAAAAATGCACAAATGAACAGATTTTTCAATGTGTAAAAATTACAAGTCAAACAAAATTGAAAAAAAGCATTGACTTTTCGTGGATCGAAAAATATAATGATATTGTATTCAGAACAAAGGCGTTCCGGAGTTTTTCGGAATGCCTTTTTATTTTTTTATGAGGAGTATTGATTATGAGCAAGCTTACTAAAGAAGATATCTTGAGAGACGCAAAAGAGAAAAACGTTGAATTCGTAAGACTGCAGTTTACAGATGTTTTCGGTCTTATGAAAAATGTGGCAGTAACCGTTTCTCAGCTTGAAAAAGCACTTGATAACGATTGTATGTTTGACGGTTCTTCTATTGATGGTTTCGTAAGAATTGATGAGTCTGATATGTATCTTCATCCGGACCTTGATTCATGGGCTATCTTCCCTTGGAGAACTTTCGGCGGAAAAACAACAGGTCGTCTTATTTGCTCAGTTTATATGGCAGACAACAAGACCCCGTTTATGGGAGATCCCAAAAATGTACTTGATAAGGTAATTAAAGAAGCAAACGAAATGGGCTTCGGCTTCAATGTTGGCCCTGAACTTGAGTTTTTCCTTTTCAAGCGTGACGAAGAAGGCAACCCCACTACAGAGCTTACTGATGCCGGCGGATATTTCGACCTTAATCCTAATGACGCAGGTGAAAACTGCCGCCGTGATATTTGCCTTGCTCTTGAAGATATGGGTTATGAGATTGAGGCGTCTCACCACGAGGTTGCTGAATCACAGCATGAGATCGATTTCAGATTTGATGATGTTATGACTACTGCGGACAGAGTTATGACTTTCAAGCACGTTGTTAAGACATATGCAACAAAGCATGGTCTTCACGCAACATTTATGCCGAAACCGATCTACGGCATTAACGGCTCCGGTATGCATACCAATATGAGCCTTTTCAGACTTGAAGACGGTTCCAATGCTTTTGATGATCCGTCTGATGAGCGCGGCCTTTCAAAAACTGCTTATCAGTTTATAGCAGGTATTATGAAACACATTAAAGGCATTGCGGCTTTTTCAAACCCAACCGTAAACTCTTATAAAAGACTTGTTCCCGGTTATGAGGCTCCTTGCTATTTGACATGGTCTTCATCAAACCGCTCAGTTCTTGTAAGAATTCCCGCGGCACGTGGCAAAGGAACCCGTGTTGAGCTTCGCTGTCCCGATCCTACCTGCAATCCTTATCTTGAAATGGCTCTTTGCCTTGCAGCAGGCCTTGACGGTATTAAAAAAGGCATGACCCCTCCCGAGCCGGTTGATTACAATGTTTTCGACCTTACTGCAGAGGAATTGAAAAAAGAAAAGATCGATTGCCTGCCCGGCAGCCTTATCGAAGCTGTTTATGCAGCAGAGGCTGATCCGTTCATTAAGGAAACTCTCGGAGATCATGTATTCGATGCTTACATCGAAGGAAAGAAAAACGAGTGGGATGAGTACAGAACTCAGGTTTCACAGTGGGAAGTTGACAGATATCTTAAAAAGTAACTTAACCCTCTCTTTGGCAGAAATGCCTTTATAGGTCGGTGTGTTAAATCCGCACCGGCCATATAGAATGCATAACGGCGTGCATTGCGATGATGCAATGCGCGCCGTTTTTTATATAAATTTATAGGAGAAGTATATTATGACAAACATACTTGAAGTAGTACAAAACGAAGTATACGGCGTCTGGTATCTTGTAGGCGCCGCTCTGGTTTTCTTCATGCAGTGCGGCTTTGCAATGGTGGAAACCGGCTTCACAAGGGCGAAAAACGCAGGTAACATAATAATGAAAAACCTGATGGATTTCTGTATCGGTACGCCGATGTTTCTGTTGCTTGGTTTTTCGCTTATGCTCAGTGAAGATTATGTAATGGGTCTGATAGGAGTTCCCAATTTGGGGATATTTACGGATTGCGCAAATTTTGACTGGTCTAATTTCGTTTTCAATCTTGTTTTTTGTGCTACTGCGGCTACTATTGTTTCAGGCGCAATGGCAGAAAGAACAAAGTTCAGCGCTTACTGCGTATACAGCGCGGTTATCAGTGCTGTCATCTATCCGATTGAGGCGGGATGGATATGGAATTCAGAAGGCTGGCTCGCTAAACTCGGCTTCCACGATTTCGCAGGCTCATGTGCTATTCACATGGTTGGCGGTATAACCGCATTTATCGGCGCTGCTATCGTAGGGCCCCGTATAGGCAAATATGTTAAGGATAAGAAGACCGGCAAGACGGTTGCAAAAGCTATTCCCGGCCACAGCCTAACTCTTGGTGCTTTGGGCGTATTTATTCTTTGGTTTGCATGGTATGGTTTTAACGGCGCTGCGGCTAAGAGTGTCGATTCTCTTGCATCCATCTTCCTCACAACCACATGCGCTCCTGCCATTGCAACGTGTGTTACAATGCTGTTTACATGGATCAAAAACGGAAAACCCGATGTTTCAATGTCGTTAAACGGCTCACTCGCCGGCCTTGTTGCGGTAACAGCAGGATGTGATGTTGTAGACGCTCTCGGCTCATGTATTATAGGTGCTGTTTCAGGTATCCTTGTTGTTGTTGCGGTTGAGGTTATCGATATAAAGATCAAGGTAGACGATCCCGTAGGCGCTGTTGCAGTTCACTGCTGTAATGGTATATGGGGCACTGTTGCTGTAGGTCTGTTCTCAACACAGGGTGGTCTGTTCTACGGCGGCGGTTTCAGACTTTTGGGCGTTCAGCTTTTGGGCGTGGTTTCCGTTGCGGCATGGACTATCGTTACTATGACAATCGTATTCCTTATCATTAAAAAGACTATTGGTCTGCGAGTTTCAAGTGAAGAGGAAATCAAGGGTCTTGATGCAACAGAACATAATCTTCCCTCAGCTTATGCGGACTTTATGCCTGCGCTTGCCATTGCAGGAGGCTCTGCGGCTGACACGGCAGAGGTTCATCAGGCTGTTTCAGTTGAAAAAGCAGTTCCGGTAGAATCTTATACAGCTAATACAAATGAAAGCGGAAAGCTTACAAATGTTGTAATGATCTTCAACCCCACAAAGCTTGAAGCAGTTAAGGAAAGCATGAACGAAATCGGCGTAACCGGTATGACGGTTACAAATGTTATGGGCTGCGGTGTTCAGAAAGGCCATAAAAAGATGTACCGAGGAATTGAGATAGAAGAACTCAGCCTCAATCCTAAGATGAAACTTGAAATGGCGGTTTCAAAAGTCCCTGTTTCAACTGTTATAGATGCGGCGCGCAAGGCGCTGTATACAGGCAATATAGGAGACGGAAAGATATTCCTTTACGATATTGAAGATGTTGTAAAAGTAAGAACGGGAGAAACGGGAGTTGCGGCGCTTCAGGGCGAAGCAGACCTTGAAAACGACTGATAGAATAATTTAGCTTAAAGGCTCATTGAGTTCAGCATTATCCTAAAAAATCAATATGGTGCACCGCATATGATGAGGTACAAAAAAATCAAGGCGGAGTCAACAGACTCTGCCTCGATTTTTAATGTCTATTTACTTTTGAAATATAAGTATCTATTACGGTGTTTTGAAGCGGCATCAGAAAGATTCGTGGTGAGGGATGAATTTATTTCGTTTGATGACAGCCATATTGTTTTCTCATATCAAAAAACAGCTGAATAAGGCTTTTATAATACGGAATAAATACGCCGTCATCTATCATTTTGTTTATTTCTTCTAATGCTGCCCATTTAACGCCCTGCACTTCTTCATACTGCAAAACTAAATCATTAATGTTTATTTCTTTTTCAATTAAGTAAACATCGTCAAAGCCTTCGTTAAAATTTATTGTTAAATGTGGCTGAACGTCTTGGAGATGAATTTTTAATCCTATTTCTTCAAACAATTCTCTTTCAATAGCCGTTTGGCTTGATTCTCCGGATAATGCGCTTACTCCTACAGTTATATCCCACATATTAGGCCATCCTGATTTGAACGGCTGTCTTTGTTGAATTAACATTTCGTATTTTGAATTAAAAATGCAAGCATGAACTACAAGGTGGTAAGCGCCTTTTTCAAATTTTTCCCCTCTCACCATTGTTTTGTTTGTTTTTGTTTTATCTCTGTTGTATATATCCCATAATTCCATATAACACTCCGAACCAGTATAAACGGTTATGAAAGCCTGAGGGCATAGCGCCCTTATCTATTATAAAATTCGTTAACGTATCAAGAATATACGGCTTCCTCACTTTTTGTTATGACTGGGCAGAGCCGTACATAATATCTGGATAGTCGGTCATGATGCAGTCTGCTCCTATTGAACTCAGATAGTCAAAATCATCTTTGTCATTAATAGTCCAGTACTGCACCGCAATACCGTGCTCGTGCGCATAGTTTATAACTTGAGCAGTACCGAGGTTTGCAATCATGCGGTAAGGCATGCTGTAAGGAATCTGCAGCGCAATGTAATTTGCCTCAAAATTATCGTCATTTCTGAGTACGGCGGAGTAGAATTCAAGCACCTCATTGATAGTAGCGCTGCGGTAAAGATTGGGGTAGTTTTCATCGGCATGTATTGAAACTTCCTCTTTGAAGGTGCCGAAGATAACACGGTCAAGCAGATCTTTTTCCTCAAGTATAGTATAAAGAACGTCAAGCGCTTTTTTTCCGAGCTCTTCGCCGTTTTTGATTTCTATTATATAATTGTATGTTCCGCTGCCTACATCTTCTAAGTAATCAAGCACTTCTTCAACGCGCACTATTTTAAGATCGTTCGGAACCTCTTCTCCGCTCAGATCTGCATAAGGCATTTCGCCGTTTTCATTTTCAAATTTTGCGCCCATGTTGAGCATTCTGAGTTCCTCGTATGTTTTATCCTCTGGGCGTACTTCTTTTTCTCCGAAAACCGTTTCGCTGTCAGATGTTCTGTCCAGAGTATCGTCGTGAAGCAGAACAAGTACGTTGTCTTTTGTGATATGAAGATCAAATTCAAACCAGTCAACGGTAAAATTCTCATTTTCGGCACAGTTTTTAAATGCCATCATGGTTTCCTCAGGCATAATTCCGCCGCCGCTTCTGTGGGCGCTTATCAGGGTATTGCCGTCTGCTGCAACAAACGGGTTGTCAGTTTCATATGCAATAACATCCTCTGAGTCAGAGCGGTAACCCATGGAGATTATTTCTCCTGCGGCAAATACGGCAATAACGCATATAACGGCAATCAGCGCTTTAACAGCGCACGGTATTTTTTTCTTTTTGCTTTCGGTCATTGTTACCAGATCCTTCCTAATAAGATAATTATAAACTGATTATAAATTTTATGAATAATTCCGTCAAATTTCATGATTTAAAAAAGCACAAACCGCTGCAGCCATATAAAACGGTTTTTTATTGATTGTTGCCAAAAACATTATCTTTAATTTTTTTAATTGCAAAATAAATTGTAAAAAATTAACAAATAAATTTTGCTTTTGTGAAATTTTCTATATATGCGCTTATTACGCGCGCGATTTTTTTATAAAATGATGAAAATGTATGAATTTCATTGTAAACAGCATTTTTTAGCCGTATAATTGCAATGTGAAAAACTTCTGAAGGAGGAGTTTCAATGCTTAAAGAAGGGCAGGTAAGAATTCCGTCCGGCTGTGCTATCGCAGCTATTATAGACAGAAAAGGCGGAAAGATTAACGGTTCTGAAATTATCAAATCAATTGCGCTTATGCATGACCGCTCAAACGGACTCGGAGGCGGCTTTGCCGCTTACGGAATTTACCCCGAACATGCGGACGACTACGCTTTTCATGTATTCTATGAAAGCGCTGCTGCAAAAAATGAGTGCGAAGATTTTTTATTCAAGCACTTCAATGTTGATGTGTCTGAAAAAATACCCACCAAAAAGGTGGAATCTATTGCGAACGGGCCTGATATATGGCGCTATTTCGCAAAGCCAAATAAAGTAAGAATGAAAGAAGCACGCATGGACGAGGAGGAGTATACCGTTCAGTGCGTAATGCGTGTAAACCAGCATATTGACGGCGCTTTCATATTCTCAAGCGGCAAAAACATGGGCTGTTTTAAAGCCGTAGGTTTCCCCGAAGATGTAGGCGAGTTTTATATGCTTGATCAGTATGACGCCTATCTTTGGACTGCTCACGGCAGATTTCCCACAAATACTCCCGGCTGGTGGGGAGGCTCCCACCCGTTCAATATTTTGGATTGGTCAATAGTACACAACGGCGAAATATCTTCCTATGATGCAAACAGGCGTTACATAGAGCAGTTTGGCTATGTGTGCACAATGCAGACTGATACGGAGGTTATCACATATCTGTTTGATCATCTTATCCGCCATCACGGACTTCCCATTGAGGTTGCGGCAGATGTTCTCACTGCTCCTGAGTGGGACGAGATAGACAGAATGGATCCCGAAAGAAAAGAGTATTTTACAACTCTGCGCTCAATTTACAGTGCGGCGCTTGTAAACGGCCCGTTTTCCGTTATACTCGGCTCAAACAAGGGCCTTCTTGCTATTAACGACCGCCTTAAACTTCGTTCGCTCACAGCGGCAACAAAGGGCACAAGGGCTTATTTTGCGTCTGAGGAATCTGCAATCAGAATTATTTGCCCTGATCCTGAAAAGGTTTGGTCAGTAAGCGGAGCTGAGCCTGTTTTCGTTCCGCTTGAGCTTGATGAAAAGGAGGGCGGCGAAAAATGATTAATTATATTCCAAGAAGATTTACGATTGTAAGGGATAAAGACCTTTGCATAAATTGCGGCTGCTGTGTAAGGCAGTGCGCCAATGAGTGCCATTTTTTCTCTCCTAAAGACGGTGAAACAGTTGTTTCAAAGTCAGACGCATGCGTAGCCTGCCACAGGTGTGTAGATCTTTGCCCTACAGGTGCTCTCAGAATAGAAAAATATGTGTGTGATTACAGGGAAAACGCAAACTGGACTCCGGATTATCAGCAGGAGATATGCCGCCAGGCAAACACAGGCTCAACCCTGCTTTCCGCAATGGGCAACCCCAAGCCTTTCCCCATTTATTGGGATAAGATTCTGCTGAACGCATCACAGGTTACAAACCCGTCTATAGACCCTCTCAGAGAGCCTATGGAAATACGCACAATCCTTGGCAGAAAGCCCGATAAAATGGTGGTTGAGAAAAAGGGCAAGTCCTTAACGAAGATGCCGCCGCAGGTGGTTCTTGAAACGCCCATTATGTTTTCGGCCATGTCATTCGGCTCTATCAGCCTTAACGCTCAGAAATCACTTGCCATGGCGGCAAAAGAGCTCGGCACCGTGTTCAACACAGGTGAGGGCGGCCTCCACAGTGAATTGAAGGAATACGGCAAATATGCAGGCGTTCAGGTAGCATCGGGACGTTTCGGTGTATATAAAGATTATCTTCTTAATTCAAAATTTATAGAAATAAAGATAGGTCAGGGTGCTAAGCCTGGTATCGGCGGTCATCTGCCAGGTGAAAAGGTAAATGTTGAGGTTTCAAATGCCAGAATGATTCCCGTCGGATCGGACGCTATTTCTCCTGCTCCGCATCACGATATTTATTCAATTGAGGATCTGCGCCAGCTTATCTGGTCATTAAAGCAGGCAACAAACGGCGAAAAGCCCGTTTCAGTTAAAATTGCCGCAGTTCACAATATTGCCGCCATCGCTTCCGGGGTTGCCAGAGCGGGCGCGGATATAGTTGTAATAGACGGCTTTAGAGGAGGTACGGGCGCCGCTCCCACAAGAATAAGGGATAATGTAGGTATTCCTATTGAACTTGCGCTTGCGTCCGCAGACCAAAGGCTGCGTGATGAGGGTATTCGTTCAAATGTTTCTCTTGTTGCCGCAGGTTCGTTCCGTTGCTCCGCTGATATAGTAAAGGCAATAGCTCTGGGCGCTGATGCGTGCTATATTGCGTCCGCCGCTCTTATTGCTATGGGCTGCCATATGTGCCAGACCTGCAATACGGGCAAGTGCAACTGGGGTATTGCAACTCAGCGTCCCGATCTTACAAGAAGACTCAATCCCGAGATCGCTCACCAGCGTGTAATAAACCTTGTTAACGCGTGGAACCATGAGATAAAGGAGATAATGGGCGGAATGGGCATTAACTCCGTCGATTCTCTGCGCGGAAACAGACTTATGCTCAGAGGTCTCGGCTTAAATGAAAAAGAGCTTGAAATACTCGGTATCAAGCACGCCGGAGAATAAGGAGGGGTTACAGTTGAAAAAAGTTTTTGCTCGTGAAAATCTTTGTGTTAACTGCCGCCTTTGCGAGGTTTACTGCAAAACGGCTCACAGTAAATCAAAGGATATAGTAACGGCGTTTAAAGAGGAAGATCCCGCTCCGGTTGCAAGGATCTCTGTTTACGGGGGCAGGGAAGCTTCCGTTGCCGTAAACTGCCGCCATTGTGACGACCCCGCCTGTGTAAAGGCGTGTATCACCGGCGCAATGCATAAGGATAAGAAAACGGGTATAGTATCCGTTGATGAAAATAAATGTATCGGATGTATGACATGTCTTGCCGTATGTCCCGTAGGCTGTATAAAGCCAGGCAATATCGCATTCAAGTGCGATCTTTGTGGCGGTGAGGAGCCAGCCTGTGTTAAGAACTGCCCCAACCGCGCTCTTGTTTGGGTAGAAACCGGAGGTGAGCAGAAATGAAGTATGTTATCATAGGTGCTTCCGCCGCAGGACTTGCCGCGGCTCAGCAGATAAGAGTAACAGACAGCGACGGCGAGATAACGGTGCTTACAAGAGAAGCGTATCTGCCGTACAGCCGCCCTTCAATAAGTTATCTGCTCAAGGGAACAGTTGAAGAAAAAAAGATGTTCCTTAAAAAAACGCAGTATTATTCAGAAAACAATATAAATATAGTTACGAGCGCTGAAGTGACTAAAATAGACAGGGAAAAGAAAGTTGTTAAGGCGGGCAGAAAAGAATATGCGTATGACAAACTCTGTATCGCCGCAGGCTCAAAGCCGTTTGTTCCGCCTGTTGAAAATGCTGACGGGTGTAAAAATGTGTTCACTTTTCTTGACCTTGCAAGCGCAAAAGCACTCAAAAAAGCTGTAAGCAAAAAAACAAAGGCTGTTGTTATCGGCGCCGGACTTATAGGAATGAAAGCCGCAGAGGGACTTTCAAAAGTTTGCGAAAGCGTACATGTTGCGGAACTTTCCCCTCGTGTGCTGCCGTCAATACTTGATGAAAAAAGCGCTGTCTTTGTAAAAAAATATCTTGAGGAGCACGGAGGACTTTCATTCCATCTTCAGGATACGGTTGTAAAGGCAAATGTAAAAGGCGGATGCGTTAAATCCGTACTGCTCAAAAGCGGTAAAACACTTGACTGCGATGTGCTCGTTATAGCGGTAGGTGTTCGCCCTGAAACTGCTCTTGCCGAAAAGGCGGGGCTTGAGGTCAACAGGGGTATAATCGTAGACCAGAAAACCATGCAGACAAGTGATGAGAATATCTATGCCGCGGGCGACTGCACTGTTTCAGTTGATATGCTTGACGGCTCAAATAAGATAATTGCCCTTTGGCCGAACGCTGTTTATCAGGGCATGGCGGCAGGCTCGCATATGGCGGGCGGCAGCCTTGATATGGGCGGAGCGTACAGTGTAAACGCAATTGATTTTTACGGCCTGCGTATTTGCACCTGCGGACTTATAAATGCGCAGGGTGAGCAGTATTATGACAGAATTAAAACAGGCGGCAATTCATATAAACGCCTTATATTCGAAGGTTCAAGGCTTGTTGGTTTCGTGCTTATCAATTCAAGCGAAAACGCGGGTATTTATACAAGTCTTGTATCAAATAAAATTGACCTGAGTAATCTTGAGGGCGATATTATGGAAACACCGTCGCTTTTCCTTTTCAACAAGGAAACAAGAACTCAGAAGCTGACGGGAGGTATTGCCTTATGAGCATTGAAGCAGGACTTCAGAGATACGAAACGGTAAATGATCTTATAAAGGCTGAGCTTTCCTCAAAAAATAAGGTAACGGTTAAAGACGTTAACGGCCAGCGGTATATTGGTTGCGCGCTTGATGCCGGCAAGACTATTGAAGTTCACGGTACTCCGGGAAATGATCTTGCCTGCTACCTTAACGGCGGAAAGATAGTTGTTTACGGCAGCGGACAGGATGCAGTAGGCAACACAATGAACGGCGGCGAGATAATTATTCACGGGCACAGCGGAGATGCACTTGGCTACGGCATGAGAGACGGCTGTATTTATGTGCGTGACAATGTTGCCTGCCGCGGCGGTATCCATATTAAGGAATTTGAGGCGATGAAGCCCGTTATAGTAATAGGGCAGAATGCCGGCTCGTTTTTAGGCGAATACATGGCGGGCGGCACGATCGTTCTTTTAGGCTTGGGCTTAAAGCGCGGCGAAAAGCTGTTCGGCACACACTGCGCTTCAGGTATGCACGGCGGCAAGATATTTGTTCGCGGCGCATTTCCTAAAGAAAATCTTTCTGCAAATATTAAAGTTTCATCACTTACAAAAGAGGATGAAAAAGAGCTTGACGGCTATGTTAAAAAATACTGCAAATATTTCGGGGCTGATTATAAAGATATAATGTCTAAGCCGTTTAAAAAGCTTTCACCGGCAACTTCAAGGCCGTACGCAAATCTTTATACGCCTAATTGATAAAAAACGGGAGCGTTAATCTATGTTCAACAGTATTCACGAGGAATGCGGAGTTTTCGGAATATTTGAAAATAAAACTACTCATGTTGCAAGGTCTGCATATCTTGCGCTTTATGCACTTCAGCACCGCGGTCAGGAAAGCTGCGGCATAGCCGTTAATGATGACGGGGTTTTTTCCCACCATCGTGGAGACGGTCTTGTGCCTGATGTTTTCACCAAGGAAAAGCTTGAGGCACTCGGAATGGGAAATATGGCTATAGGCCATGTGCGTTACTCAACAACGGGAGGCAAGAATCACAATAATATTCAGCCGCTTGTAATACGTCATATTAAAGGTAATCTTGCAGTTGCCCACAACGGCAATCTTGTAAACGCCGCAGAACTCAGAAAGGGTTTTGAACTCGGCGGAGCTATATTCCACGGTACTTCCGATACGGAATCAATAGCGTATTCAATCGTCAGGGAGCGCCTTACAAGCAAAAGCACAGAAGAAGCTATATCCAAGGTTATGAACCACCTTAGAGGTGCTTATTCCTGCGTTGTAATGACGGCAACAAAGCTGATTGCTTTCAGGGATCCTATGGGATTTCGTCCGCTCTGTCTGGGGCAGACTGATGACGGCGCATATGTTGTGGCATCAGAATCATGCGCGCTTGATACAATAGGCGCAAAGTTTATCAGGGATATTAAAGCGGGAGAAATACTGACTATCAGTATGTCAGGGCTGAGTTCAGATACTTCTCACTGTTCTGAAAAGCCGTGCGGGCTTTGCGTTTTTGAATATATCTATTTTGCCCGTCCCGATTCAGTTATTGAGGGAGCTTCTGTTCAGCGTGCAAGAATAAAAGCGGGCGAGTTCTTAGCAAAGGAAAATCCCGTTGACGCCGATATAGTTATAGGCGTTCCCGATTCGGGGCTTGATGCCGCTCTCGGTTATTCAAATGAAAGTGGAATACCTTACGGGATAGGCTTTATTAAAAACAAATATATTGGCAGAAGCTTTATTCAGCCAAGCCAGGATATGCGTGAAGATGCCGTAAGAATAAAACTCAATGTAGTTAAAGAAAATATAAAGGGCAAGCGAGTTATAATGATAGACGATTCGATCGTGCGTGGCACAACAAGCGCAAGAATCGTAAGCCTGCTCCGCGAGGCGGGCGCAAAAGAAGTGCATGTGCGCATATCATCGCCGCCTTTTAAATTTCCTTGTTATTTCGGCACGGATGTTGACAGCCGTGATAATCTTATTGCCTGCAAGTACAACTCCGCAGAGGAAATTGCTCAGGTAATAGGAGCTGATTCTCTTGCATATCTTTCCGTAGAGGCAACACACCACCTTGCGGAAAATACGGGCATGGGTTTCTGTGACGGCTGCTTTACAGGCAATTATCCCGTTGAAGTTCCCAAGGAACAGCCCAAGGATAAATTTGAAACAAAGCTTAACAGATTTTCTCAGTATTATCAGGTGCTTGACTGATTTACAGCAATAATGATTAATTTTAAATCAGCACTTGACTAATCATTAAAAATATAGTAAATTATATGGGCGGAAATAATCCGCTCTGTATGCAGATGTGTCCGAGCTGGCCGAAGGAGCACGATTGGAAATCGTGTAAACGGCGAACACCGTTTCAAGGGTTCAAATCCCTTCATCTGCGCCAAGAAAGCCCCGAATATCGCATGGTTTAGCGGTATCCGGGGCTTTTATTTTTGCTTTTTGTTTAAGTATATGGCAAGCATTTATTTTTTAATACTTCTAAGAAAAACCGCCCTGCAAAAAGCAGAGCGGTTTTGTTATTTGATATTGATTGTAGACCTGCTTAAACAGGCTTTTTTATTGCATTGCAGGGCAGCCGCTTTTGAATACGGTCTTATCTAGCACCGCAATGGCGATTATAACAGTCAGCAGTCCTACGGCGCCGCCCATTGCAACATCGGAAAGATAATGTGCTCCCATTACAAGTCTTGTAACAGCTACAACGCAGGTGTATATAAACGGCAATATGAAACAGAGCTGTCTGTATTTATATGCTTTTTTGCTTATGTATGGCAGCAGCATTGCAAGAAAACTCATTGCGGCGCCTGCTGTGTGGCCGCTGGGAAAAGATTTATTGCCGTTTATGCCGTTTATGATATACCACGGTGTAAATGAGTCGTAGTTTCCCATTGCAAGCAAGTCTCTGAAACGCATCCTTCCCCACAGATATTTCATTCCCTCAACTGCCGAAAGCTGAACTGCCATTACAGCTATTCCCGCAACAGCAAGCACTGCTATGGGCTTTTTGAGATGTTCGGGTATTTTTATAAATTTAGCGCCGAATATAAGCGCAAGTGAAAAACCAACGCCGTAAACTATTCCGAAAGCAAGATTGTTTTCCTCCACAAAGAAATGCTTTGCAAAGTAATAGCCGAAATACGCTCCGCCGCCGAGAGATATACAAGTACCCACGAATTTAGCAAACTTTGAATCACAGCAATATAATATTGCAGTACCCGCAATAGGGCATATAAGTCGGCAGGGTATCTCTCCCGTATTGTAAAACCATACGGCAAAGGCGTTTTCGGGTGAATTCAGCAGAATATCCAGCTTCAGATCAACAAACACTGCGGCAATCAGAGACGCGGCAGTAAGTATGTAAAAAACAATTATATTTTTTCTGTAAGTTTTAAGCACGGCGCTCACCTCTTTCGGTTTAATTATACTATACGTGATCTAAACAATCAATTCATGATTTAAAATGAAAAACAGCCGCCTGTTACGGCAGCTGTTTCCATAATGGAGTTATTTTGATGTATTACCGATTATTCGGTAACCTTTTTCTTTGAAATGATAAGAACATAAGCAAGAGCAATGCCTGAGCATACTGCTACAAGTGAGCTTACACCGGTGATATAATCAGCTGTTCTGCCTGTGTTCGGAAGTTTCGGATTAGAAGCCTTTGCGGGGGTCTTATCTGCATTTGCAGCAGTTGTTGACTCGCCTGATGTGGTAGGCTCTGTTGTTCCGGGTTTCTGAGTTGTAGGCTCCTCTGTTGTAGGCTCTTCAGTTGTTGGTTCCTCTGTTGTGGGTTCTTCGGGAATTTCTCTGCCTGCAAGGGATGCAACAGCTATAACAGCCTCATTGGCAAGATCATCGTTGCTCATATTAATGAGTTCAATAAGCTGAGCTTCAACTTCTGCGGGAATTTCTATCTTGAGAGCGCTTTCAAGCAAGCTTCCGCTTCCGTTATCTGTTATAACAAATTCAAGTGTTGATCTGTTTGTTGAAATAAGGTTGTAAACATAGTCGAAAACAGCCTTGAGAAGATCTGCGTTTGTTGCTGTTTCGGTAACGTGTGTAAGGTCAATAGCAGGGATTTTAACAACGCTGGTAATAGCGCCTGCGCCTGCCTCTTCAAGGATAACAGGGATAGCGGCATTAATATCTATTCTCTTGAGTTCTCCTTCGCCTGTTGTGGGCAGATTAGACCATTTGGTGTTTATGTCATTAATGGTACTGATTACTTCTGTAAAATCAATGCCAAGACCTGAGAGACTGCTTTCAAGTACATTAATTATAGAAGCAAGATTGTTGAGTACCTTTGAAACGCCGTCATAAAGAAGAGCAAAATTATCATCTTTAAGTACATTGCGAAGCATATTGAGAATATTGTTTACTGAATCGGGGAATATTGCTTTTACAATATTTTTAAGATATCCTTCAATAAGCTCTTCGTTTGGTGCGTATGTTGAGAAGCCGAGAGCTGTGTCTGCTGTTACTTCTTGCTCAATTCCGAGAGCCTTGCATATTTCATCAAGTCCGTTGGCAAGTTCTGTTCCCTGAGCCTGAACACCCATTAATGGAATCATAATAAATGTCTGAGCAAGGTTAGGATCTATAAGCATTTCGATAGCTTTGTCGAGTTCAGCAGCGAATTCTTCTTCACTTGCTACGGTAATAGGATGATCAGCAAAGAATTTTGCAAATGTTCCTGGAATTACAGTGCCGTCCTCACCCTCTGAATCGGCAATTATCTTGCCGCTCTCGTCACCGTATGCTTCTAATTCGGCAAAGCGGTCCGGATCCAGATCCATATAGAAATATACGGTATCTGATGCTCTGGCAGTATTACCGCCCTGATTGAGCAATGCGCTGAGTGAAGGCATAAATGCGTATATTGCCTCTATTGTATCTCCGGTGAAAGCTATATTGTCGGCGATTGTTTTAAGGTCGTCAACCATAAGAGCAAAATCCTCTTCGGTTGCCTTTTCACCATAGGTAGGCTTGTAAGCGGCAGACGCGGTGATTGTTGCCGTTGTTGCCGAAAAAAGCCATAAGAACAGCAAGCAGCAAGCTGACTATTCTTGTTCTTTTCTTTGTTTTCATAAATTTTCGAGCCCCTTTCTGCTGAAAAAATAATATGTGGGTTTGCGGAACTTTAAAATAACGTATCCAAAATAACTCCCCGCTCTTTAGCTATAGCATACAAAAAAAGCAAAAGCAATGACATTTAAATTGTATTTTTCCTGTTTATTATGTATTTTGATAAAAAATTAACAAAATAATTTTGGTACTTCCGAAATTTATATCAAAATAAGGAAGTGATAATTTTATATATACAATAATAAAAAGAAAAGAGCCGCCGGAAATCCGACAGCTCTTTTCTTTAAGGGGTAAAAATTTATGTGAAGCAATTTTGCTTGCTGGCAAATATGGAGCGATAACGCTCGTATTATTAACGGAACCGGCGCGCACCGTTTGAGGAATCTGTATTCCTGAAATCAGTTACCGGGCGGAGCGAATTTTTGATGAGCGCACCTTTTATCAGGAAAAACGCTATATCTTTGCTCATGCCCTCGTAATCCACGTTTAGTATCTTAGAGCTTACATGCTTATTAAAGAAATTAACAAGCGGCCCCATACAAAACGCCGTGATCACCGTGCCTATTCCGATATTTTTTATTTCCGAAAAGTTTCCTTGTAAAGCAGCTGAAAGCCCTCCGCTTACCACAAATCCTATAAAAACAACGCACACATCTGTCATGACACGCGTCCATTTCATAGGGATTTTGATTGCCTGTGTCAGCATAAAGGCAAGTGTGTCATATGGCCCCACTCCAACATTAGCTGTAAAAAACAGGCTGCTTGAAAAGCACATTGTTACAATTCCTGCCGCAAGAAGCAGAAGCCTTACGGGAAGACCGCTGTTTGCAAGGGGAGAGAAAAGCTCTTCGAAAAACTCGCAGGTGTAGCCAACGAATATCATATTGAATACCGTGCCTATTCCCACAAGCCCGCGGTGGGCAACTATAACCACAAATATCAGTATTGCTATATTAACAATTAACTGATACGTTCCGAACCGTATACCCACAACGGATGAAACATTCATATTCATCGAGGTAAAGGGGTCAACCCCGAATTCTGAAAGGGAGAAAAGGGAAACCGCAAAGCCGGTAATGAAAACGCTTATGAATGAAAGCACTGTGCGTTTAACCATATTATGCTGGATAAACATATCTTTTATGTATCCGTATGCTTCACTCTTAAAGTGTTTCATCAACAAATCCCCGCGCTATTTTCCTCTCTTGCCATAAATTATATACAGTTGATTTAAAAAATCAATATTTTTCCATCAACTTCTATGTTATGAACACAATGCACAATGAACAACTTCAAAAATTGTGAAATATGCACAATGATTTGCAGGCTTATAACGGGTGTAGATTGATTTTAAATATTTTCAGCTTCCTCTTCAGCTGCGTTTTCGCTGTCTGCTCTTTCCTTGAGATCCTCAATTATATGCTGCTGTTTTTTCTCTGTCATATCATAGAAGAACATGGGGATCACAGTAAGCAGGCATGAAACAACGGTGGTTATTATTATTATGTTGAAAATAGGAGTTCTCACTGCCGAATCGTAAAGAACGGTGTAATCCGTGCCCAGGCCGTAATGCCTGTAAAAATAAGGCAGTATAAACGCAGACAGCATAGTTGCGGCTGTAACAAGCATTCCGCCGAACTGAGTTATGAAGCCTTCAAGACGTTTGCCGGTTTTCCACTGCTGATAATCAAAAATATCTGCCGTTGCGGCGGAGGTTATGACTGCGTCACCGCCTGTTGCAAGCGTGGCAATGTAAAGACTTGCGAGGAACAGAAACGGACTGTCCGCAGTGAAAAGCATAAGCGCGGCAAAAACGGCACGCATAACATTGAACGCTATCAGGCAGTTTCTTTTTCCGAATTTTTTTGCAAGCAGGGGAGCAAGCAGCATTCCCGGAACGGATGCCGTGCCTATTACTGCATTCATGATACCCAGCACGCCGTCACTCATAATTACATAAGAACAGTACCAGGAGAGAATATTTCCTATGCCGCCTTTCATTACGCCGAATATCTGATAAAGATATATGAGCCAAAAATACTTGTTGTTTTTTATCTCTTTTATGCCGTCTGTGAATTTTACTCTGGCAACATAGGTCTTGGGCACGATTATCTTTTCTTTTGTGTCCTTAAAAGTCCAGATGCTCAGCAGTATGCCTGCAACTGAAAATACCGGGAACATAACACGGTATACAGCTACTCCTCTCATACCGCCGGAGAAAAGTTCCGCAATTATAGGCAGTACTATTCCCACGATGCTGGGGCCAAGATTGTATATGAAAGCACTTACGGAAAGCAGGGAAGTACGCTCAGCGCTGTTTGGTGTAAGTACCTGAGCAAGGCTTGAATATGCAAGTGAATAGGTGGACTGAAACAGCATTGCAAGGGCATAAATCAAACACAGCAATACGCATTTCAGTGTGTAGTTGGCGTCTGTGGGTATAAACGCCATCAGGCATATAAGAAAAGCGGTGGGTATGCCTGTGATAATAAGATAAGGCCTGAATTTGCCGAATTTTGTATTAGTGTTGTCAATAAGCATACTTATAAACGGTGATTTTGCAAGGTTGAGTATGCTTACTATTGTTGACATCCAAACAAGGTGCACGGGGTCTATGCCGTAGGCGGAGCCAAGCAGCAGGCAGTTTGCGCTCAGTGCAACATAGTTGAAAAGTGAGTTTATTGTATTTACTCCTATGCCGCCTACGCTGTAAGCCGTAAATTCTCTGTATGATATGTATTTGTTTTCGGTGGGCTCTTTCCAGTGATCTTTTACATCTTTTACAACGCCTTTAACAAGTGATACTGCGCTCGATAATGATATTTTTTTAGCCACGGCTGCCCCTCCGTCAGTAAATGTTTCCGTTGTCAGGATTAAAACTCAGTGTGTGTACCGTATCTGCCAGTTTGTATTTTACTGTTATACGTTTTCTTCCTGTGTATTCTGCACTTATTATCTCAGCTTTATCTCCTGAGAAAATGCCTTTCAGTATATTCATTTGTTTTTCGTCATAATCGCTGACATTATCTGAAATGAACAGCAGAGAGCCGAAAAGAGAATTTATTTTGGCAAGCAGTTCTCTTTTTTCAAGGTTCATTTTCATGTTTGTGTTTCTGAGCAGGAACACATCGGGATCGTTCATAAATGCCCTGCCGTCAAGGTGGCGGCGGAATATAGTATTGTTTACTGCGTGCGGAACTGAAACATCTTCACGTGTAGTCTTTCTTGCCGGGGACCAGTAGTTTGTTACATCAGCGCCTATGCGGCAGTAATCTACTTTGCCGAAAGCAGGCATCAGCGGCACACCGCATCCGAGTATCAGTTTGTCGCCGCAGCATTCACGCAAAAGATCCATAGCGTCGCACATTATTTCACCGCGTGTTTTTCCGTTTCTGGGCAGAATAGCCGCCGCATACAGGAAATCAAGTTTAACCAGGTCATATCCCCAATCGTTCAGAACGGTGTTAAATACTTTTCTTATATACTCGCGCGCATCATCGTTATAAATGTCAAGCGCATAGAATGTTCCCCAGTTGGGGCCTGATAAATAGGGCTTTGAATTGCTGTCCTTAACAAGCCATTCGGGGTGGTCTTTATAAACAGAGCTCTTTTTTGTGGCGGCAAAAGGCGCAAGCCACAGCCCTGCCTTTATTCCGTTTTTGTGTATTTCGTCGGCAATCGCTTTCATGCCACGGGGGAATTTCGATTGGTCTGTAGTAAGCCAGTCGCCTATTGCACTCTGATAGCCGTCATCTATTTGGAAAAAGTTAATTTTCACACCCGAATTTCCGATTGCTTTCAGGTCTCGCTCAACGATTTCCTCGGTTACATCAGAGTAATAATTGTACCATGTAGTGTAGCCGCATGCTCTTTCCGCTCTCGGTGCAGGTATTTCAAGCAAACTGAAATATTTGTCAAACACGGCGTCATAATTTCCGCCTATAACAGCGAAAGACATGATTTCATTTTCGCCCAGAAATGTTTTGCCTTCAAGGTCTTTTTCAATGTATATGAGATTTTCCGAAGTGTTGTAGGTAATTATAGTGTAACCTGTTCTCTCACTCATAGAGCCGATAAGTTCCGTGCGCTCACCGCTGCGGACATATCCGTATGAAAAGCCGTAGAATATTCCCTTTTTGCGGGGGAATTTGTGAAAAGTGCAGTCGCCGGCTCTGTTCAGACCGGTAAACTGAGCGGCAGGGGAATTAATATATGCTTCAACCACTTTGCTCAGGCCGTCCATTTTTTCATTAGGCATATATTCGCGAGTATCCGTCCAGCTCTGAAAGCCGTTTGCAAAAATACGGCAGTCTTTTGAAAATGTGTAAGGCAGTATTATGCGGAAACTCTGTATGCTTATTTCTTTTTTGGAGTTCAGAGTAAGCTTTGTTATGCCGTTGTGGGCAGACATTGTTATATTGCATATGTCATCGGCTGAGCCGTTCAGCACTGCGGTTTCCGAACCGTGTGTGTATTCCATTCGGATTCTGTATTTCATGTTTTTACCCCCTCTTGAAAATGAGCAGCATTGTGCGCTATAATATATATTATCACATTGTAATAAGCGATAAAATTATATAAATACTCAAAAAAGTTAGGAAAATCAACATGTCTAAAGGAAAAACGGATACAGGCAGGTCTTACTGGCGTTGTTACGACCCGGAACTTCCTGTAAATATAATGGTTATAGGAAAAACCTTTTGTGAACCGGATTATTTCGTAGAGAGAAAAAATTCGTCAATAAGCGCTTTCGAATATATTGAAAGCGGCAGTGGTTTTTTGCAGGTAAACAATAAAAAATACATACCTCCCGAACGGTCTGCGGTCATTCTTCCTAAAGGCAGCAGTCACAGATATTATACGGATAAAGCTAACAGATGGAAAAAGCGGTGGATTGTGTTTGATTCCGATATACTGATGAATCTTGCCGATTTTTATTTGCCGCGAAGTGAGTATTGTTTCCCTAACTGTGATCTCGGCGCATTGTTTGACGAAATTGACGAAATCGCAGAAAAATATTCTGATGATTATTCGTTAATGTGCGATGCTGTTGCTGTTGTGCTGTATAAAATGATAATAAATATAAAGCGTGCAGTAGATGACAGCAGTGCAGATATATGCAAAAAAATATGCGCGGATATTAATTCAGCGGCAGGTTACGGTTTTTCACTTGATAATCTCTGCAAAAAATACGGATATTCCAAAAATCATATTATAAGGATATTCAAGGAAAAGTACGGCGTTACTCCCTATAAATATTATACAGATAAAAAAATGCGCACGGCAAAGCTTTACCTGCGCAATACAGATCTTACGGTGGATGAAATTTCCCGCAGGCTGGGATTTACAGATCCGCACTACTTTTCGGCATATTTTAAAAGCGCAAGCGGAATCAGCCCTCTTAGTTACAGGAAAAACAGGACTTAATGAGAATTTGAATTGAAGACTATAAGAAAGCGGCGGAGCTTTAAAGCCCCGCCGCTTATTGCGTTATTCCATCTGTTTTCCGAGAAAAGCCGCCGCAACCTGCACAAGTTTTATTTCCGTTTCCGTGGGCAGTTTATTGTCGTCGCCTTGCATAAGCGCAACAGCGCCGGAAACGTCCCCGCCGTAGATTATGGGGTAAACTACATTTGCTTTTCTGTCAAAGCCTTCAATGGCGTTCATCGGCGGCACATCGTTTGTTGAAATGTGCACCGATCTGTTTTCCATAAGCTCTTCAAGATTTTTGGTAACTCTTCTTTCAAGCACCTCACGTTTGCTCAGACCGGATGCCGCAATAACATGGTCATTGTCCATTATCGCTATCGGAAATCCGCCGCTTTTGTGAAGCACCTCCGCGTACTGATTTGCAAAATTAGAAAGTTCGCCTATCGGTGAATACTTTTTAAATATTACCTCGCCCTCAGCGTCGGTAAATATTTCAAGCGGGTCTCCCTCTCTTATACGAAAGGAGCGGCGTATTTCCTTTGGAATAACAATTCTTCCCAAATCGTCTATACGCCTTACTATTCCAGTTGCTTTCATATCATCTTTCTCCCTTAAATTTGTAACTTTATCTGTAATATTTTGCACATATTACAGATAAGTATGCGATAATTATGAAAGCTTTTTTTGGAAAATTTTTGTTATTTGATAAATTGAGAAATGTATGAAATTTTTAGTTTTTCTGCTTTTCTTTTAGATTTTTCTTTGAAGTATACGAAAAAACAATAACAGAGAACAGCGCTGTAATTATCTCCGTTATCCAGAAAGCGTTCCACACTCCGTCTGCGCCTGTGATCTTGCTCAGAATAAATGCCGCCGGCAAAATAATTGCCACATATCTTAATATTGATATGCAAAGCGAGGTGCCGCCTTTGCCGAGACCCTCAAGCGCTCCCGAAACGGTTACGCTCAGTGCTGACGGGATAAATCCTATACATATTATTCTCAGCGCCGCGGAGCCTATCCTGATTGCTTCGTCGGATGAGCTGAAAAGACTTATCAGGCTTTGCGGCAGTGCGGCAAACAAAATTGTACCCAGTGCCATAAATGCAGCTATAAAAGAAAGGCTGACTTTGAAAATTGAACGTACTCGTTTGTATTCTTCGGCGCCGTAGTTGTAGCTTAGAACAGGTCTCATTCCCTGAACTATGCCGTTTGCGGTAAGATAAAGAAATGTCTGAAGTTTGTAATACGCGCCGAGAACAAGCACATAAGTTTGTGAGAACACTGCAAGAATAGAGTTGAGCACTGATATCATGAGAGATGGCAGTGCCAAATTAAGAGCCGCAGGTATTCCTATTGAATATGTACGCCTGCTGATTTTTTTGAAATCCGTAAAATCTTTAAATCTTATTTTAACGGGAAGTCCCTTTTTGAAATAAAAAGCAAGGTAGATAACCAGAGTAACTATTTGACCTATGCCTGTTGCAAGCGCCGCGCCCTCAATTCCCATTTCGGGGAATATCCACCAGCCGAAAATAAGAATGGGGTCAAGTATGATATTTGTTATGCACCCAATCAGCATTGCCGTCATTGAAACAGTCATTTGGCCTACAGCCTGATATGTCTTTTCAAAACTGATGCCCGCCGCAATCGGTATGCAGAACAGGAAAATGATGTTTGAATAGCGTATTCCGCAGTCAAGCACGGCGGCGCTGTCGGTAAACATTCTCAAAAACGGCGGCATTATGAATATGCACAGAAATGTAAGGATAAGCCCGTGCAAAAGGTTGAATAACATACCCGCAGAGGCGGCTGTGTCCGCTTGTTTCTGCCGCCCTGCTCCTAAGTAAAATGCTATTACCGCGTTTACACCGATTCCGTATCCCACTGTTATTGCGTTTACAAGGTTTTGAATAGGGTAAACAAGTGAAAGCGCCGTCATGGCGTCCTCGCTGATTTTGGCTATAAAGTAGCTGTCTACAATATTATAAAGCGAATTCGTAAGCATAGAAACCGTCATAGGAAGCGCCATTGTTATTACAAGCGGCACTATTTTGCGTTCTTTCATAAATGTCTGTTCCATATTTTCTCCTTGCGCTTTAAATTATATGAATAAGGCTCTGGCGGCAAACGCATCCGCCTTATTGATTGCATTAAAAAAGCCACATAACCATAAAGCGGTTATGTGGCGAAAAATGAGAACTACTCAGAAAAATCCACAGCCTTTAAAAGGTTTTGGAATATTCAGTTTATCAGTCTCTGCGGGGACGGCGGTGACCGTCTCTTCTTGGCTTTCTGGGAGCCTCGTCAATATCGTTTTCGGGCTTCAGACCGTCAAGCTCAATAAGAGCATCACGTCTTGAAAGATTAATTCTGCCCTGATCATCGATCTCTATGCATTTAACAACAACGGTGTCGCCGATGTTTACAACATCTTCAACCTTGTCTACTCTCTTAACGTCAAGTCTTGAGATGTGAACAAGTCCCTCTTTGCCGGGAGCGATCTCAACAAATGCGCCGAAGTTCATAATTCTTGTTACAACGCCGTTGTAGAAAGCGCCAACCTCGGGATCTGTAGCGATAAGTTTAACAACGTCTCTTGCGCTGTTGCACTTGTCAATATCAATACCGCTGATGAATACTCTGCCGTCTTCTTCAATATCAACCTTAACGTCAAAGTCGCTCTGAATCTCCTGAATAACTTTGCCGCCCTTGCCGATAACATCGCCGATCTTGTCGGGGTCGATAGCAAGAGTAACCATCTTGGGAGCATACTTTGAAAGCTCCTTGCGGGGCTCGCTGATTACGGGAAGCATGATTTCATCAAGGATATAATTTCTTGCCTTGTGTGTTTTTGCAAATGCCTCTTTGATTATTTCAGGAGTAAGGCCGTGTACTTTAAGGTCCATCTGAATAGCTGTGATGCCGTTCTTTGTACCTGCAACCTTGAAGTCCATATCGCCGTAGAAATCTTCAAGACCCTGAATATCAACCATGGTCATGAAATCGCCGTAAACGCCTTCATCACCTGTGATAAGTCCGCAGCTGATGCCTGCAACGGGTGCCTTGATGGGAACGCCGGCAGCCATAAGTGAAAGTGTTGAGCCGCATACAGAACCCTGAGATGTTGAGCCGTTTGATGAAAGAACTTCTGATACTACACGGATGCAGTACGGGAATTCATCAACGCTCGGGATAACGGGAAGGAGTGCTTTTTCAGCAAGTGCGCCGTGGCCGATCTCTCTTCTTCCGGGACCTCTGGAGGGCTTTGTTTCGCCAACGCTGTATGACGGGAAGTTGTAGTGGTGGATATATCTCTTTTCTTTCTGTTCGTCAAGACCGTCAAGCTGCTGGCAGTCGCTCATGGGGCCGAGTGTTGTAACTGAAAGAACCTGAGTCTGACCTCTTGTGAACAGACCTGAACCGTGAGCTCTTTCAAGAAGGTCAACTTCTGCGTTGAGCGGACGAATCTCGTCAATGCCTCTGCCGTCTACACGCTTGTGCTCGTCCTTGAGCCAAGAACGTACAACGTGCTTCTGAACAAGATACATAATCTCGTCAATTTTTTCTTCGCAGCCTTCGAATTTTTCATCAAACTTCTCATGAACTGCGGCATATATCGGAAGCAGAGCCTCGTCACGTACAAGTTTGTCATCTGTGTCGAGAGCCTTTTTAACATCCTCTATGCAGAAATCTTCAATTTCAGCAAGGATCTCAGGATCGGGATCTGATGATTCATATTCAAACTTAGGTTTGCCGATCTCGTCAACAATACCCTGAATGAATTTAACCATCTTCTTGTTTTCCTCGTGACCTGCCATAATGCAGTCAAACATAAGGTCATCTGGAATTTCGTTACCGCCTGCCTCGATCATTGCAACAAGGTCTGCTGTTGAAGCAACGGTAAGTGTAAGATCTGTCTTTTCTCTCTGCTCAAGTGTGGGGTTGAGAACGATTTCGCCGTCAACAAGACCAACATTTACTGAGGAGATCGGGCCGTCCCACGGAATATCGGAAACAGCGATTGCGGCTGAAACACCGATTGCGGCTGTTACTTCAGGAGAACAGTCGGGATCAACGCTCATTACTGTTGCAACAACTGAGCAGTCGTTTCTTAAATCTTTGGGGAAAAGCGGACGGATAGGTCTGTCGATACATCTGCTGGTAAGGATAGCCTTTTCGCCTGCTCTGCCTTCACGGCGCAGGAATGATCCGGGGATCTTGCCTACTGCGTACATTTTCTCTTCGTAGTCAACTGAAAGCGGGAAGAAATCAACGCCTTCTCTCGGCTTTGCTGAAGCCGTTACGGTGCAGAGCACCTGGGTCTCGCCGTATGTTGCGAAGAATGCGGCGTTTGCAAGGCCTGCCATTTTGCCTGTTTCAAGTGTGAACTTACGGCCTGCAAATTCTGTTTCCCATTTTTTGTAATTCTTGAAAAACATAACTTTACCTCTCTAAAAATTTTTATATTCCAAAGGAGGCGCAATAGTAATAAATTCAAAGCGCAATGTTTTGTGCCCTCAATTTACTACTATTTGGTGAGCCTCCTTACGGTCTGGTTTGTGCCCGCGGGCGTTTTTAAAGATAAAAAGCAGACGGCAGGTTTAATGCCGTCTGCAAAAGATTATCTGTCAAGAGTATCACGGATGCCGAGTTTTGCTACAAGAGCACGGTATCTGTTGATGTCAGTCTTGTAAAGATAAGCAAGAAGATTTCTTCTGTGACCTACCATTTTAAGAAGGCCGCGGCGTGAATGGTTATCTTTCTTGTGTATCTTCAGGTGAGCTGTGAGCTCGTTGATTCTTGTTGTAAGAACTGCGATCTGAACCTCCGGAGAACCTGTATCGTTCTCATGAGTTGCATACTCCTTGATGATAGCCTGCTTTTCTGCCTGTGTCATTTAATTTCACCTCTTCAAAACTATTAGCCGATAAGCGCAGAACTCAGAAAAGGGTAGGTGATCTCGCCATAGGCGCCTGCGCCCTGATCCGAGTAATTCGTATTCAGCTAATGAATTATAGCATACAAAAACAGAATTGTAAAGTATATTTTTATTTTAACTGTATTTTTTATAAATATCACAGTCCTGATAATTAGTTCCGTTCCAATCGGTACAGTAATTATCGTGTTTTGCTTCACTGACGGTGTTTTTGCATAAATCACATTTGTATTCACCATCTTTGTAATACGGACACCACATAGTTTCACCTCCTTTTTTAATCTTCATACGGTGTACTTTCAACACCGTTTTCATGTAATTTTTTAACTAATTTATCAAGAGGTGTTTTGAATATTTTATGAAACCAGTTGTATTTGCCAAAAAGGCTTACTGCTTTGGGACTGACAGCATAATAGAGTTTTATAAACATTCTGCCAAGATAGTGCTTTTCAAGAATATTATCTCTGAATCGTCTAAGCGTCCATACTTCCGGGCAATCGTAGGAACCGTATACGCAGGTCGCAACATAGCATCCGCCGGATCCGCTTGAAGGGGTTGGTGTATTCGCTGATTTGCTTTGCGGAGCATTGTATTGTGCGTTGTAAAATTTGGAATGATAATTTCCTGCTTTTGCTTTTCTACGAATTTCATCATCAGAAATACTAGATAAAACTGAAAATTCATATTTGGTATATCCGATAGTACCTCTATATGATTTTGCTAAATTATTTGCTGTTTTGAAATATTTCGATGCAATATTTAAGTCTTGATCTACCATAAATCCTTCGGAATAGGCAATTCCAAGAATGTAGTTAGCTTCTGGAATATCTTTCATTTCTTTTAAGTTTCTTAAAGCTCTGTCAGAGTGTTTTGTACCGATATCACTTAGACCATAGAGTTCGATTATAAAAATATAACACGAAATGATATCATCTACAGCATTAAATATTTCGTCTGGCATTGTAAAAAATGAATCATATGCTTTTTGATATTTCCCTTGGTCAAAATATATTCTGAGTAGTTCTCTGAAAGAAAAAACTAATGTGCTTTTTGCAGATTCATCATTGCTGTTTTTATTGAATAACTTCTTACCTGTTTCAAAAGCTTTTTCAGCACATTGAAGAGCAAGCTCTTTATGTTCTTTATTATTAGAACAGTAAAGCGGCTTTATCGCTCCAATATACACAGGAGGGAAGACAACACCAGGATGAGATAGATTTAGTTCGTCTAACAAATTTAATGCAAGATCCAAAGCTTCTTTTGTGTTATAGTAGCCGCAATCATCATATTCTGACAAGAGGGTTATTTTTTGCCCAAAAGCATTAGGATTATCTATTCCTACATCATCTAATATCATTTCTTGACAAGCGATGCTTTTTTCAAAGTTTCTATCCTTTTTTGCCTGTTTGGCAATCGTTCTAAGTTTGATTGCGGTTTCGTCATTTATATCAGAAACACTAAAATTGTTAATTTCTTTACGAATTTCTGCTTTTAAATAGTCAAACATAGTTGCAACTCCTTTTATTTGCATTCTTAAACATAAATTAATCGTGAATGTAGCTCAATTGAGTTAATTATATCATTACAAAAACTCGTTGTCAACTCAAAAGAGTTAATCATTTTAACTCTTTTGAATTATCCTAAAGAGGGTGATTCGTTTGACAATAGGAGAAGCAACCAGATACAGAATTATTGAACTATGCAAAGATCATGATATTACTATAAATAAACTTGCGATTATGAGCGGTATGACGCAGTCCACATTGAACAATATTGTGAGCGGAAGAAATAAAAGCGTTACCGTTTCCACGATAAAAAAGATGTGCGATGGTTTAAACATATCCATTCAGGAATTTTTCAATTCCAAATATTTTTGTGATTTGGAGCAGGAAATAAAATGATTTTTTACTTGACATTATAATTTTATATGCTATAATTATTAAGCCGCATATTGCAGGTATGTAAGAAACGCGTGTTCACCTGCCATAGCGAGTCTGAATAAAGGAAGGTAAAATCTATGTACGCTGTTATCGTAACCGGCGGCAAGCAGTATAAGGTTTCCGAGGGCGATGTTGTTTATATCGAGAAGCTCGGCGCAGACGCTGAATCGGAAGTAACTTTTGACAATGTTCTTGCTGTAAGCGACGACAAAGGTATCAAAGTTGGCAAGGATTGCGCAAAGGCAACAGTAACCGCCAAGGTTCTTAAAAACGGCAAGGCTAAGAAAATCACTGTATTTACTTATAAGCCGAAGAAGAACGAGAAGCGCAAGATGGGTCATCGTCAGCCGTATACAAAGGTTGAGATCACTGCTATCAACGCTTAATTAAATGATCAAAGTAGAGTTTTTTAAATCGGAAAATCTTTTAACGGGTTTTACGGCATCAGGCCATTCAATGAGCGCCCCTCACGGGCAGGATCTGATATGCGCATTCGTTTCAAGCGCGTGCCTTATGACGGCGAATACCGTAACCGAAATTCTGAATTTATCCGCTGACGCAAGCGCTGATGACGGATATCTGAATTTAAAGATAAAAGACAATCCGGTTTCCGCTCAGGATATTCTGAAAGGTCTTTTGCTTCATTTGAGCGAGCTTCAGAATGACTATCCTGAAAACATTAATGTGAAAATTTCGGAGGTGCAGTAAATGCTTAAGTTAGATTTACAGCTTTTTGCTCATAAAAAAGGTATGGGTTCAACTAAGAACGGCCGTGATTCCGAATCAAAGCGTCTTGGCGCAAAGAGAGCTGACGGACAGTTCGTTCTTGCCGGCAACATTCTTTACCGCCAGAGGGGAACTCATATTCACCCCGGCAACAATGTCGGCATCGGCTCAGACGATACACTTTTTGCCCTTATTGACGGCACTGTTAAGTTTGAGAGAATGGGTAAAGACAAGAAAAAGGTTTCTGTTTACCCTGTTGAGCAGTAATAGTTTAACACAGTAATATAAGCGCGGGCCTGCAACAGCAGGTTCGTGTTTTTTTATGCCCGAAAAGCGTTGCAATAATTTTCTGCGGTGCTATACTAATGTATATATTATATACATTTATATCTGCAAGCGGAGGTATTGATATGGTTGCGGTGATTACGGGCGCGTCGGGCGGTATAGGAAAAGAAACGGCGAAAATTCTTGTTAGCAAGGGCTGGGAAGTTATATGTCTTCAGCGCCGCGATTGCGAAGTTGAGGGCACTCAAAGTATAAAATGCGACATTACCAATCAGCAGGATATTGACCGTGCTTTTTCAATGATAGATAAAATCGACCTCCTTATAAACAACGCCGGCTTCGGTGTTTCGGGCTGTGTTGAGTTTACGGATATGAGCGAAATACGCTCTCAGTTTGAGCTTAATTTCTTTGCGCATATTGCCGTTACAAAGGCGGCGCTTGCGAAACTGCGTGAAAGCAAAGGCAGAGTGATATTCATATCTTCGGCGGCATCTGTTTTTTCAATTCCGTTTCAGTCTTTCTATTCCGCAACAAAATCGGCGGCAGAATCCGTTTCGCTCGCGCTTTCAAATGAGCTTAAACAATTCGGCGTGTCGGTTTGCTCTGTGCGTCTGGGCGATGTTAAAACAGGTTTTACAGCTGCTCGAAAAAAGGATTTTGCGGGCGATGATGTTTACGGCGGTGCAATTGCGCGCAGTGTGGCAGTTATGGAAAATGACGAGATAAACGGTATGAAGCCTGAGTATGTTGCTCAAAAAATCGTTGAAATATCACAAAAAAAGCATCTTCCTGTTCTTGCAACGGTTGGAGGTACATATAAGCTGTTCTGCCTGCTTCAAAAGCTTCTGCCTGCATCACTTGTAAATAAGATAGTCGGAAAGATGTATATGCCTCCTGAAAAATGATACTGCGGAAAGCGGTATTTTCTGCCGCTTTCTTAGTCTTTAAGGCATAATCATAAAATTTTGAAAAAATGTGTTGACACCATGTGAAAATTATGGTATATTCTTATCGGTTAGTGAGGACTAACCGATATTTTTTATAACACAGTTAGCCAAACTAACCAATGCATTATAAACCGTTGTAAGGAGATGTAATAATGCTTCTTTCCATGGCCGATTACGGTGAAAAAAGAAAAATAACCGCCATAAACGGCAGGGATGATACCCGCAGGCACCTTGAATCCATGGGATTTGTGGAGGGTGCCGAAGTTACCGTTGTGGCAAGTCTTAACGGCAATCTAATAGTCTGTGTAAAAGACACGCGTGTTGCTCTCAGCCGCGCTGTTGCAAATAAAATAATTGTTTAACGGAGGATTTGCGATGAATTTAAAGGAAGCTGCAATCGGCTCAACCGTCACCGTCAAAAAGATAAACGGCGAGGGTGCGCTGAAAAGAAGAATTATGGATATGGGCATAACAAAAGGTGTTTCGGTCTATATCCGCAAGGTTGCGCCGTTGGGGGATCCCATAGAGGTTACTGTCAGGGGATATGAGCTTTCGCTCAGAAAAGCGGATGCGGCAAGCATAGAAGTGGATGCATAAACAGCTAATATAATTATTTTTATATATTGCGGTTAGGCGAAACTAACGTGATTGCCTGCCGCATATCAGGAGGAAAAATATGTCTATAAAAATAGCGCTTGCCGGCAATCCGAACAGCGGCAAAACAACTCTGTTCAACGCTCTTACAGGCTCAAATCAGTTTGTGGGAAACTGGCCCGGCGTAACAGTAGAAAAAAAGGAAGGCAAACTCAAAAGTGATAAGTCCGTTACCATAACAGACCTGCCCGGAATATACAGCCTTTCGCCGTATACGCTTGAAGAGGTGGTTGCAAGAAATTATATACTTGATGAAAAACCGGATGCGATACTCAATATCGTGGACGGCACAAATCTTGAAAGAAACCTCTATCTTACAACACAGCTGCTTGAACTCGGCGTACCTGTAGTTGTGGCGGTAAATATGATGGATATTGTGAAGAAATCCGGCAGCAGGATAAACTGCTCAAAGCTTTCTGCTTCACTTGGGTGCGCAGTTGTGGAAATATCCGCTCTTAAAGGAAGCGGAATACAGGAGGCGGCAGATGCTGTGGTTTCCGCGGCAGGCGGCAGTCAGCCTATTGTTCACAAGTTCAGTGTGGGTGTGGAGGATTATCTTTCCCGCATAGAAAAAATGCTCAGCGTGCCTGAGGAGCAGAAAAGATTTTACGCAATAAAGCTTTTTGAGCGCGACGATAAGATTGCCGAAAACGGTGAAAGTCTGCCGAATGTTGATGATATTATTGAAGAAGCTGAGGCGGAATTTGACGATGACAGCGAAAGCATAATCACGAACGAGAGATACGATTATATAACATCCATCATAGGTTCTTGCTACGTCAACAAACAGCGCGGAAAGTTGACTGTGTCAGACAAAATTGATAAAATAGTTACTAACAGATTTCTGGCGCTGCCTATATTTGTTGTTGTTATGTTTTTGGTGTACTACATTTCTTGGACTACCGTGGGCACAGTGCTTACAGATTGGACTAACGACGGCGTTTTCGGCGACGGCTGGCACCTTACGGGTCAGAGTGAATATGATGAAGCTATGAATGCTTACGCTTCTGAATATATTTGGACTGACGATGTTATAAAAACAGTTGACGCAGCTGCGGCGGCAGATGTACCCGGCGCGGCAGACATACAGTCTGCTATTGCAGACGGAGATTATTCAGCGTTTGACGAAGCATACGGCTCATATTCAGCTTCCCTTGCACAAGAGGGGTATGATATTTCCGCTCAGGTAGATCAAGCGCTTGAGGCGGATAATGTGCCGGCAACGGAAGATTACGGCATTTATGTTCCCGGCATACCCGCTTTTGTAGAGCAGGGGCTTGATGCGATAAAATGCACAGACTGGTTAAAGAGCCTTGTGCTTGACGGTATAGTCGGCGGCGTTGGCGCTGTTATCGGTTTTGTGCCTCAGATGTTTGTGCTGTTTATACTTCTCGCAATCCTTGAGGGATGCGGATATATGGCACGTGTGGCGTTTATTATGGACAGAATATTCCGCCGTTTCGGTCTTTCGGGCAAATCTTTTATACCGATGCTTATAGGCACAGGCTGCGGTGTTCCCGGCGTAATGGCAAGCCGAACTATCGAGAACGACAGGGATAGAAAAATGACCGTAATGACTACTACGTTCATTCCCTGCGGAGCAAAGATGCCCATTGTGGCTCTTATTGCAACGGCGCTTTTCCACGGCGCGTGGTGGGTGGCTCCCAGTGCGTATTTCATAGGTATTGCGGCAATTGTTATTTCAGGTATTATACTTAAAAAGACAAAAATATTTGCAGGCGATCCTGCTCCGTTTGTTATGGAACTTCCCGCATATCATCTGCCCACATTCGGTTTTGTTATCCGCTCCATGTGGGAACGCGGTTCGTCATTCATAAGAAAAGCCGGTACTATAATTTTGCTGTCCTCAATATTCATTTGGGCAGGCTCGCACTTCGGCACAACTTCATCAGGCGGTTTCGGATTTGAACTTGAAATGGAGCTTGAGAGCAGTGTTCTCGGAATGATAGCTGATGCAGTTAAATGGATATTCCTGCCGCTCGGATTTGATAATATCAAGGCAACTATTGCAACAGTAATGGGTCTTGTCGCTAAAGAAGAAGTTGTAGGCGTATTCGGTGTGCTCGATTTTGAGGGCATGAGCGCCATTGCGGCATACTCATTCCTTATTTTCAATCTTTTGTGTGCTCCGTGCTTTGCGGCTATCGGCGCTATCAAAAGAGAGATGAACAGCGCAAAGTGGACTGCAATAGCAATAGGTTATCAGACAGTTTTCGCTTATTGTGTATCTCTTATGGTATATAATATCGGCGGCCTTATCAGCGGTTCGGTTGGATTTTCTGTATGGACGGTGCTTGCGATTGCGGTGCTTGGAATGTTCCTTTATTTCATATTCAGGAAAAACAAATACGACGAAAACCGCCTTTCATATACAGATACAAAGAGAAGAAAAAAGGTTAAGGTTACGGAATAAATTTCGGAAATAAGGTGTTTTTATGAATTGGGGAAGTATAGCAGTACTTGTAATCATAGCTGCCCTTGTTGCGGCCGTGATTGCCAAGATGATAAAAGATAAAAAAGACGGCAAGTCGTCCTGCGGCGGAGATTGCTCGTCCTGCGGGGGCGCTTGCGGCGCCTGCCGAAATATAGATCAAGAAACAAAAAACGCCGAAAAGAAACGCTGATTACGTTTCTGTTTCAGGCATAATACTCCTTTAAACGAAGCGCCTGCACATAACTGCGGGCGCTTTGCTTTTCAGTTTATAATGATTTAATTAGGCACTTGTTTTCCTTGAAAGTTAGGTCTATAATAAAATCGGGACAAGTGTTTGATTTTTTATAATATTGTAAAGAGGTGTTTGTTATGAAAAGAAATGCTGTGCGCATTATGACGTTGCTTTTGGCTGTTGTTTTTGCTTTCTGCGGCTGTGCTTCATCGCCTGAAAAAGCTGTTTATGAGCTTTCGCATTATGCGGAAAATAATGACCTTTTAGGCGGAATGCTGAGAGTTGAGAACGGTGTGCTTGTTGATGAAAACGGCAATGAGATTGTTTTGCATGGCGTTAATCTCGGCAACTGGCTGCTTATCGAAACATGGATGAGCTGGATTGAAAACTATTCCGATGAGTGGGGATATTACGATACAATTGAGGTGCTTTCAGAGCGCTTCGGTGCAGAGAAAACAGCCGAACTTATAAATACCTATGAAAATAATTTTATCCGTGATACAGATATTGAGCAGATAGAGAAACTCGGTTTCAACTGTGTGCGTGTGCCGTTTTGGTACAGGAATTTTATGACGGAAAACGGGGGATGGCTTACTGAAAATCCGGACGATAATCCGGGCTTCAGGCAGATAGACAGACTTATAGAACTGTGCCGTGAGCGCAACATATATATCATACTTGATATGCACGGTGCACCCGGCGGGCAGAGTATGAATCATTCAACGGGAAAAGCAGGCAGAAATGAGCTTTATACAGATAATACCTGTATGGACACATGCGTTGAACTTTGGAAAGGCATTGCTGAGCGTTATAAGGATGAAGAAGTTATTGCCGCATATGATTTGCTCAATGAGCCGCAGAATAACGGCGGATACGAAGGTGAAAACGCTTGGCAGGCTGAAAGTGATGAGGCAGTTGAAAAGACCAATGCGGCATACGATACACTTTATAAAGCGGTAAGGGAAACTGGCGACAATCATATTATCAGCTTTGAGGGAATATGGTCTGCCGACGTGCTCCCCGACCCCGAAGAAAACGGCTATACAAATATGCTTTATCAGATGCACCTTTATGATACCAAGGCGTCTGATATACGTTCACGTGTCAGGGAAATGGTTAAAATGCGCAAAAAGTGGGGCGTTGCCGTTTTCGTTGGTGAGTACAACAACGGTGAATATGAGGCTTATGCCGATATGCTTTATAAAGAAAACGGTATAAGTACCGCAAAATGGACTTATAAAACTTTCAATGCGGGTGAGCAGTGGGGTATATTCAACAAAGATACCGAGAGAATTGACATTAAAACGGCATCTTATGAAGAAATACTTGATTTTCTTCAAAACGAGCTTTTTACCGATTCGTTTACTTTCAACGCAGAGGAAATGGCGGCAATCTACTAATTACGATTTAGATAAGAAAAGGCAGGAACGATTTTTCGTTCCTGCCTTTTTGCTATTCTTTTTCATTGTCTATGACTGAAAAAAGTTCTTTTATTCTGTCCAGCCTGCCGTTTATGTAGAGATAACCGAAAAGAGATTCAATTCCCGTTGCGGTGTGATACTCGGCAACAGTTGCGCTTTTCGGCATGTGGCCTGTTTTTGCGTTTCTGCCGCGCTTGAACTGAGCCGTTTCCTCTTCAGTGAGTAAATCTTTAATTTTTTCAAATGCTTCTGTCTGCGCCCTTGCGCTTACAAATTTAACGCTTTCACGGTGCAAATCGTTTACAGGTCTGTTTGCTTTAGCCACAAGTGTTTCACGCACAAGCATCTCGTAAACGCAGTCCCCGATAAAAGCAAGGTTCAGCGGGCTCAGCGCTTTAGCGTCAATGTCATAATCAGTAAATCTCATACAATATCACGGTACGTACTCAAACTCAATGTCATAAACGATAACCGTGTCTCCTTCTTCAATTCCTCTTTCACGCAGAGCGTCAAAGATACCGCTCTTTTCAATCACTCTCTGCATATACTGCAGGCTTTCGTAATCCTCTGTGTCAACGCCTTTGAGTACGCGCGGGAACCACGATGCCTCAACAATAAAGCAGCCTTTTTCTGGCTGTGTTATCTTGAAACCGCCCTCGTTCTTAACAAGGCTTTCAAGCGGTATTTCTTCGGTTTCATATTCTTTGATAGGAGGCAGTGTCTGCAGTTTCTGCCATGCGGCATTCATCAGTTCCTGAGTGCCCTCTGAAATCGGAGCGCAGATAGAGTAATATTCAAGTCCCTTTGCTTCTATCCAATTTTTGAAATCTTCAATCTGCTCGGGTTCCGCCATGTCTATCTTGTTGCCCGCAACTATCTGCGGCTTGTCTGCAAGTTCGGGATTGAACTTTTTGAGCTCGCGGTTTATGTTTTCAAAATCCTCTTTGGGGTCTCTGCCCTCAAATCCGCTTACGTCAACTATATGGATAAGCAGGCGGCAGCGCTCAACGTGGCGCAGAAATTCGTGCCCGAGACCGATACCCTCGCTTGCGCCGTCAATAAGTCCCGGAATATCCGCAATAACGAAAGAGTTGCCCTCTCCCATATATACAACGCCCAAGTTGGGTGAAAGGGTGGTAAAGTGGTAATCGGCAATTTTCGGCTTAGCTTGTGAAACAACGGAAATAAGGCTGGATTTACCTACTGAGGGATAGCCTATAAGCCCAACATCCGCAAGCAGTTTCAGTTCAAGGCTTACTTCCCATTCTTCGCCGGGCACACCCGGTTTCGCAAAGCGGGGAGCCTGCCTTGTGGGTGTGGCAAAATGCCTGTTTCCCCAGCCGCCGTTGCCGCCTTTTGCGGCAACAAATCTCTCTGTTTTGCTCATGTCCGCCATAACTGCGCCGCTTGAGAGTTCTCTGATTATAGTGCCGCGGGGCACGCGTATCTCAAGATCTTCTCCGTTTTTGCCGTGTTTTTTGCTGCCCTCTCCGGGCAGACCGTTTTTAGCAGCGTATTTGCGCTTGTATCTGAAATCCGCAAGCGTGGCAAGGTTATCGTCAACAACAAAAACTATATCTCCGCCCTTGCCGCCGTCGCCGCCGTCAGGGCCGCCTGAGGCAACATATTTCTCACGGTGAAAGGCAACGGCGCCGTCTCCGCCGTTGCCCGCCTTTATCTTTATTTTAGCAATATCTACAAACATTGTTTTAAACCTTAAATCTTATCAAGCGCCTGCTGAATATCGGCAATAATATCGTCTGCGTCTTCTATACCGCAGGAGAAACGGAGCAGGTCGGGTGTTACGCCGCACTCTTCAAGCTCCTTGTCGGTAAGCTGGCGGTGAGTTGTTGATGCAGGGTGCAGGCAGCAGGTGCGTGCGTCTGCAACGTGAGTAACTATTGCGGCAAGCCTTAAACTGTCCATAAATACAGTTGCCGCCTTTCTGCCGCCCTTGATGCCGAATGAAACAACACCGCAGGTGCCGTTTGGCATATATTTCTTTGCAAGCTCATACTGCGGGTCATCTTCAAGCATTGCGCATTTTACCCATGTTACCTTATCACTGCTCTTGAGGAATTCGGCAACTTTCTTTGCGTTTTCACAGTGCCTTTTAACTCTGAGGTGAAGTGTTTCAAGACCGAGGTTGAGCAGGAAAGCATTCTGCGGAGCCTGGATAGAGCCGAGATCTCTCATAAGCTGAACAGTGCATTTTGTAATATACGGAGCGTCCGGGAAATCCTTTGTGTAGGTAAGGCCGTGATAGCTTTCGTCGGGTGTGGTAAGTCCGGGGAACTTATCGTTCTGTGCCCAGTCAAACTTGCCGCTTTCAACTATTGCACCGCCGATAGTGGATGCGTGGCCTTCCATATATTTTGTTGTGGAATGTGTAACAATATCACAGCCGAACTCAAACGGACGGCAGTTGATCGGAGTTGCAAAAGTATTGTCAATAATAAGCGGGATACCGTTTTTGTGAGCAACCTTAGCAAATGTCTCAATATCAAGCACATCAAGGCCGGGGTTAGAAATAGTCTCGCCGAAAATGCACTTTGTGTTGGGCTTGATTGCGGCCTGAATCTCTTCCTCAGTTGCGGTGGGAGAAATAAAGGTGAAATCAATGCCGAGCTTTCTCATTGTAACGTTGAAAAGGTTGAAAGTGCCGCCGTAGATAGCGGAACTTGAAACAACGTGGTCGCCTGCCTGGGCAATGTTGAATACGGCATAAAAGTTTGCAGCCTGGCCGCTTGATGTAAGCATACCTGCAACGCCGCCCTCCAGCATTGTGATTTTGCCTGCCGCCCAGTCGCAGGTGGGGTTTTGAAGTCTTGAATAGAAATAGCCGCTCTTCTTGAGGTCAAAAAGATCGCCCATTTCATCGCTGGAATCGTATTTAAAAGTTGTGCTCTGAACTATCGGAATAACGCGCGGCTCACCGTTTTTCGGCTCGTACGCGCCCTGCACGCATATTGTATCTAATTTCATAATTATCCTCCTTAGAATTAATCGCCCATATACCCTTCATAAAGCAAATCGCCGTTCATTGCGTCAACGCAGTAATACGCAAAGTCACAAAGCTGGGTATTGTCTTTGTAGCTTACAACATAGTAGGAATGCCCTGTGTAATTTTCGGTTTCTTCAGTGTTGTTGTATCCGGCGTTGTAAGCCATATAGCTTTCGTCCTCAGCAAGCAGAGTTATGCTGTCAAGCGTGAAGTTTTCAATACTGCTCACATAGCCTTCTTCGCTCTGCTTTTTAAGCGCTTCATACGCAGCTTTCTGCGCCTCGTCTTCTGTTATTGCATAGGGTATTTCTTTTCCGGTATCTTCCTGAAGCATTGTTGAGGTCTCCTGCTGAGTTGCCTGAGTGTTCTGAACTGCCTGGGAAGCATCTGTGCTGTTTTCTGCTGTCTTGTCAGCCGAGCAGCCCGCAAATATGCATACCGCCGCCGCAAACACGGCAAGGCAAATTATAATTTTTTTCATATTTTCTCCGTTCAGCCTTTCAGGAAATGTTCCATAATTGACGGGCCGAAATCAACATAGATTCCCGTCTCCTTAGCTGTTTCCTCGTTTATCGTAACAACACCGTCAATTTCTTTGTTCTTGTGATAAATCACGAACGGAACAGGGTCTGAGGCGTGTGTGCGTGTAACGATAGGCGTGGGGTGGTCGGGCAGGCACATGATTTTGTAATCATCATATTTTTCAAGGCCCTTGAACAGTATCGGCAATACTTTTTGGTCGATAAGCTCTATTGCCTTTACCTTGTTTTCAGGCTCGTTTCTGTGTCCGCATTCATCGGGAGCCTCAAAGTGGATGTAAACAAGGTCATTTCTCTCAAGCAGATCAAGAGCGGCGTTTGCCTTGCCCTCAAAGTTAGTGTCGATATATCCCGTTGCTCCGGGAACATCGGCAACCTCCATGCCTGCGCAGCGGCCTATGCCTTTAATAAGGTCAACGGCGGAAACTACACCGCCTTTGATGCCGTATATCTCCTCAAACTTGCCCATTGCGGGTCTTGTGCCCTCGCCCCAAAGCCATATGGAGTTTGCGGGACGTCTGCCGTTTGCTTTGCGCTTCTGATTTACGGGGTGGTCTTTCAGAATATCGTATGATTTTTTCATCATTTCAATAAGCGGTTTTGCGTTTTCGCTGTCAGAAAGATATTCGGTAATAACTTTGCCCGTAATATCGTGAGGCGGTGTCATTGAGCCAAGGTCAGTTGTACCGCTGTGCCAAATAAGGCAGTGGCGGTAAGAAACACCTGCGTAAAAATGAAATGTTTCATTTCCAAGCTTAGCCTGAACGGCTTCAATAAGCTCATTTGCCTCTTCCGTTGAAATATCGTCTGCGCAGTAATCTTCTATCGTTTTTTCTTCGTACGGTTTATCGTCTTCGGAAAGTGTAACAAGGTTGCAGCGCAGTGAAACATCGTCAGGCTTCATGTCTATGCCTATTGACGCGGCTTCAAGAGGGCTTCTGCCTGTGTAATATTTCATGGGGTCAAACCCCATAACGCTCATGTTGGCAACATCAGAGCCGGGTTTCAGTCCGGGGGCTACCGTGCGGATAAGTCCAACCTCACCGCGTTGAGCAAGACTGTCAAGATTCGGCTTTTCAGCCATCATCATCGGTGTTTTGCCGCCGAGAGCGGGAACGGGATAATCCGCCATTCCGTCATACAAAACAACAACATACTTCATTTATATAATCTCCTTTAAAAGTGCGGATATTACCGCGCTTCTGAATTATTTAAAGTAATTTACGCCGCTTTCAAACAGCTTGAGATCCTTTTCAAACGGCACATTGGCGTAAAGATTTTCGCCCTTTCTCTCGCAGTGACCCATTTTACCGAGTACACGTCCGTCAGGAGAGGTGATACCTTCAACAGCGCATACGGAGCCGTTGGGGTTGAATGGCATTTCGCTTACGGGAGTGCCGCTGAGATCAACATACTGCGTTGCTATCTGGCCGTTTTCCGCAAGGCGCTTGATAGTTTCGGCATCTGCTGTAAATCTGCCCTCACCGTGTGAAATCGGAACGGCAAGCACGTCGCCTGCGTTAACTCCTGCAAGCCACGGGGATTTAACGCTTGTAACTCTTGTGTAAGCCATCTGTGAAATGTGTCTGCCGATCGTGTTGAAAGTAAGGGTCGGGTCGGTCGGCTTTATTTCTCTTATCTCACCGTAAGGTACAAGACCGAGTTTTATAAGAGCCTGGAAACCGTTGCAGATACCGAGCATAAGTCCGTCACGGCAGTTGAGAAGCTTTGAAACAGCTTCTGCAACTCTGGGGTTGCGGAATGTTGTGGCAATGAATTTGCCGGAGCCTTCGGGCTCGTCACCGCCTGAAAATCCGCCGGGCAGCATTACTATCTGAGCGTTGTTTATTGCTTTTACGGCTCTGTCTATCGTTTCGTTGATGGCAGAGGGTGAAAGGTTGTTTACAACGAGTATCTCAACTTCTGCGCCTGCTTTTTCAAACGCGCGGGCTGTGTCAACTTCGCAGTTAGTGCCCGGGAAAGCGGGGATAAATACTCTCGGCTTTGCAACCTTGTTTTTGCAGATGAATATTGAGCGCTCCTTGTAAAGCTCGATATCTTGAGGCATATCGGCTTTTACGCCGCTGTTCTGCGGGAATACCTTTTCAAGCTTTGAGCACCACGCGTCAACAAGTTCGTCAACTGTAAGCACTTCGCCGTCAATTATAAATACGCCGTTGTCATTTGTTGTGCCGAGAAGTACGGCGTCTGTGAATTTATCGGAAAGTGCGTCAGCACATTCAACTACAAAGTTGCCCTGCATAGGCGCAAACAGTGTGTTCATATCAAGACCCTGCTCAAAAGTGAAGCCGAGCTTGTCGCCGAACGCCATTTTGCATACGTTTGCAGCGGCGCCGCCTTCTTTAACAACACCTGCCGCAAGAATGGATCCGTTTCTTACTTCCTCGTAAACGTTCTTCATAACAGCCATTGCCTCGTTGTATACGGGCAGACCTGTTTCGGCATCAACGGGAATGTTTATCATATATACTTTTGAGCCGGCTCTCTTGAACCGTGTTGAAACGGTCTTTGAAGCCTTGCTCATACCTACTGCGAATGAAACAAGGGTGGGCGGTACGTCAAGTTCGTTGAATGAACCGCTCATGCTGTCTTTACCGCCGATGGACGGTGCGCCGTATCCTATCTGAGCTGAGATAGAGCCGAGAAGTGCGGCGGCAGGTTTGCCCCAGCGTTTCGGGTCATCGTTAAGTCTTTCAAAATATTCCTGGAATGTAAGACGCGCTTTTGATGGGTCACAGCCTACAGCCGCAAGTTTTGCAAGTGACTCTGTTACAGCAAATGCCGCTGAGTGGAACGGGCTCCACTCGGAAAGCTTAGGAATAAAGCCGTAAGACATTACAGTAGCGTCATCTGTTTCTCCCTTGAGTACGGGCAGTTTTGCCGCCATAGCTTCTTCGGGAGTGAGCTGATATTTTCCTGCAAACGGCATAAGTACGGTTGCGGCGCCGATTGATGAGTCAAATCTTTCGGAAAGACCTTTCTGGCAGCATACCTCAAGCCTTTCAAGGTTTGCTTTGAGTGCTTTCGCCGTGCTGAGACCGGTGAGAGCCTGCGGAATATCTGTTCTGTAATTCTTGCTGTCGTCAACAGCTTCTATAACAGCGCTTGCGTGCTGTGTAACGCCGTTTGTATTAAGAAAATCACGGCTGATGTCAACAATCTTATCGCCCCTCCAGGTCATAACGAGCCTGTTGGTTGATGTTACTACCGCAACGGGTGTTGCCTCAAGGTTTTCTTCGTTTGAAAGGCGGATAAATCTGTCAACGTCATTTTTGTCAAGAACTACTGCCATTCTTTCCTGTGATTCGGAAATTGCAAGTTCTGTTCCGTCAAGGCCGTCATATTTTTTAGGCACTTTGTCAAGGTCAATGTCAAGTCCGTCGGCAAGTTCGCCTATCGCAACGGATACGCCGCCTGCGCCGAAGTCGTTGCATCTTTTTATCATTGTTGCCACTTCTTCATTTCTGAAAAGCCGCTGAATCTTTCTCTCTGTGGGCGGGTTACCTTTCTGAACTTCCGCGCCGCATGTTTCAATGCTCATGCTGTTGTGCGCCTTTGAAGAACCTGTTGCGCCGCCGCAGCCGTCTCTTCCCGTGCGTCCGCCGAGCAGAACGATGATGTCGCCCTCCTGAGGAACTTCTCTGATTACATTTTTCTTGGGAGAAGCGCCGATAACAGCACCTATCTCCATGCGCTTTGCAACATAGCCCTCATCATAGAGTTCTACTACCTGGCCTGTTGCAAGTCCTATCTGGTTGCCGTAGCTTGAGTAACCCTGTGCCGCGCCTGTTGTTATCTTCTTCTGAGGAAGCTTTGCTTCAAGTGTATCTTCAAATGAAGCGGTCGGGTCGCCCGAACCTGTAACTCTCATTGCCTGATATACATACGCTCTTCCTGAAAGCGGATCTCTGATAGCGCCGCCGAGACATGTTGCCGCGCCGCCGAAAGGCTCTATCTCTGTTGGGTGGTTGTGTGTCTCATTCTTGAACTGAACAAGCCACTGCTCCGTTTTGCCGTCAACGGTAACTGGTACTTCGATTGAGCATGCGTTTATTTCGTCACTTTCGTCAAGGTTGTCCAGAATACCGCGCTTTTTAAGAGCCTTTGCGCCTATGCACGCCATGTCCATAAGGCAAACATTCTTTTCACGGTCTCCGTACACTTCGTTTCTGAGGTCAAAATATTCTTTTATTGCGTCCTCAACCGCTTTTGAGTACTTTGATTTTTCAACTTTGATATCATCAAGTATAGTGCTGAATGTGGTGTGGCGGCAGTGGTCGCTCCAATATGTATCTATAACTCTAAGTTCTGTAAGGCTGGGGTCTCTTTCTTCTGTCTTAAAATAATCCCTTACCCAGCAGAGGTCTGCAACGCTCATCGCGAATCCCATGTTTTTGTGGTATTCTGCAATCTCTTCGTCGCTCTTAGCCGTAAAGCCGTCTATTCTGATGATGTCTGCAGGCACTTCGGCAGTTATGTCAAGGCTCTGCGGAATATCCATTGATGCCTCACGTGATTCAACGGGGTTGATAATATATGATTTAATCTTGTCAAACTCGGCGTCAGTTATTGCCCCTTTAAGCATATAAACTTTTGCGCTTGCAACAAGCGGTCTTTCGCCCTGAGTAAGAAGCTGGATACACTGAGCGGCACTGTCCGCTCTCTGGTCAAACTGGCCGGGCAGAAATTCCACCGCAAAATATCTCCATTCAGAGGGTATCTCAAGCTCGCTGTAAACATTATCAAGGTTGGGCTCTGAGAGAATCAGCTTGACGGCACTTTCAAACTCTTCTATAGAAAGGCCCTGAGCGTCATATCTGTTTATAAGCCTGAGGTCTTCAAGAGCAGTAATGCCCACTGTTGAAACAAGGTCTTCCTGCAGCTGCCTTGCTTCAATATCGTTTCCTTTCTTTTTTTCAACGAAAACGCGAAAAACTTTTGCCATATAACTTCTCCTTTTCGTAAATTTGCACCGCCCGCTCAGCGGCGCAAAGATGATCCCTGCCGGTGTTTGACCGGATAGAATATACTGTTTAAAAAATTACTAATTAGTATAATAGCACAATGTTTCGGTTTTGCATATAGGTAAATTTATTTTTCGGCAGTTTTATTAACAAAAAATTCGCAAAAACATAATTTTTATGCTATAATGACGATATAATATAGTATCAGGTTGATACCCCGCCGGCAGCGACTTGGAAAGGAGTATAAAGCCGTGACCGAAACTAATGAGGACAGAGCCTACGAAGTTGAATTTTTAAATTGCGTTGTTGATAAAGAAGACGATTTTAAAATTGTTGATTTTGACAGCCATTTTGCTGAATTCGCAGGTGTGCATCCTTCTAAAATCAAACAGGGAAAACTGTTTTTACAGGATATTATAATTCCGTCAGACAGGCAGGAAGTAATAGAAAAGATCTGCAAAAAAGATTCTCGCTATATTTACATGGATGTGGATATAGTAAACGGAAGCGGAGAGCAGGTCTATGTTCACTGCACCGCTCAGAATATAGAGGATTCACCGCTGTGCAGAATAGTATTTGCCGATGTTTCAAAGAGCCGTGAAAAAAACAGACTGCTAAAGGAAAAAGCCAAGGAAATAAACCACCTTATAGACCTTGTAACAGGCGGTGTATGCCTATTCAAAGTTACACCCAGCATGCACTTTGAAGCGCTGTACATAAATGAGGGCGGATGCCGCCTTTTGGGCACCACCAAAGAGGCCTGCAGAAAACAGACCTACCGCCTTGACGAGATCATTCATCCTGAGGATAAAACGCTTGTTTTTCAGGCTGTGGGAAAGGCTATTGCAACGGGTGAGCCTGTTGATCTTGAATACAGAATACGCCAGCATAAAAACAAGTATATATGGTGCAAATGCAATGCCGCAGTACATAAAATAGACGATGACAGCTGCCCGATTTTTCACGCAATGTTTACCGATATTACACGCGTAAAAGATGCGGAAGCAAGAGCAGACCGCGCCAATGATAAACTTGTTAATCTGCTTGAAAATCTGAGCGGCGCAATATTCTTTACAACGCCCGACAAACCGTTTGAATGTGACCTTATTAGCGGCGATTTTGTTAAGCTTACAGGTTATTCAAGAACCGAGTTTTTTGACAGGTTTGACGGTGATCTTTCACGCCTTATAAGCGGAGATAAAACGGCGCTTGAAGCACAGCTGAAAGGCGATATTTTAAAAAGCGGAAAGTGCGAGGCGCAGTACACCATAAAGGCGCGCGGTTCTAAGCTTAAAAGAGTGCGTGACGTAAGAAAACTAATTACGCAGCAGGACGGTTCAATGGCGGCAATATGTGAGCTTGAAGAAATATGCGAAGCTTAATTTAATATCAGTGTTTTAGCGGATTCCCCGTGAATTTAAGGCGCGTAAAATGCCAAAAAACAGCATTTTACGCGCCTGTTTTTTATGTGTTAAGTTCATTAAATCAACTCGCGGACTTCCTATTTTTGTATGTTTTTTACTTTGCAAAAAGCGTAAGAATATTATTTTAGATAGAGACTGTATTATTTTATAATGCTGTATTTAAATGAGATTTACGGCGCAAAATGCCGTGAGCAAGCGTTCACAAATTTAAGGACAATAATACACAAATCGGAAATGTAAATTTTGTGAATTTTCACAATGGAATAAATATGTAAAAATTATTATAATTAATAAATAGTAATATGGGCTTTTATGTTTAAAGGTTTGTGTGTACTGTAAAAAACTACCGGAGGAATTTTTATGAAAACAGGAAAGAGTAAAAAACTTCTCAGCGTATTCCTGGCCGTGCTTACGGTACTGAGCATGGCGCTTCCCGGCCTTACGGCTTTTGCTGCGGAAATAGACGAAGGCGGCGGAGTTATAGGCGTATACGATATTGAGATTTTTTACGAGGACGGAAATCTTGTTCCCACCTATGCCGAAGACGGGGAGTCGGATTACATTGAGTATATGTATGAAGGCGACAAAAAGCAGTTTACATATCAGTTTATAGACTGTACGCTTCCCGATAACGGCTATGTTAAATGGACAAGCGATACCCCTACAGTTTGCGATGTTACAGAGGACGGTGTTGTCCGCGCGTTCGACTCATCAAAGGGCGCGGCTGTAAGGCTGTGGATAGATAATGAGGTAGCTACAATACCCGTTATCGGGTCTTTGCTCAAAACAATTTTTGAGAAAGCGCTGTTCAATGACACCGTAAATGTCGATACAATGGATACCGATGCCATTATCGCAATAGTTGAGGCGGCATTCGGCTCAGATTCAGTGCTTGATAAGTATATAGATTCTTATAAGGGAGAACTTATTGATTCTCTGAGGGAATATCTTAACAAAGTAAACACTAAGATTTCGGTTACAATGTATGACGCTGACGGTAATGTGCTTGATTCGGACAGTTTCAGCGTATGCGTTCAGAAATCACAGGAGATTTACGCGGATTTTATTCCTAACGGTACGCATATCACAAATAAGCAGGATCTTCCTACTACCGTAGCTGTAGGCTCAAAGGTGCAGATATCAGCATGCACAACACCTACAAGGCTTCATATGGGCGTTATTTATTCCGTTAAGAATACTTCTATTTTCTCCAGCGGAAAAGTAATTGCCACTGTTGATGACAGCGGCCTTGTTACCTTTAAGAACACGGGCGAGGTAACTATTGTTGTTTCTCCGGATACAGACGGATTTATACAGAATCTGCTCAAATACATAAACTATATTTATGAGCTTGGCGATACTTCCACTATAGATACAAGCCAGATTGCGGATATTCTTATCAAATATGTAGGGCTTGATATCAACAGAACGGTGCTCACTGCTATCCTTGACGCCTGCTTTGCGATTTCGGATATTGTGGGCGACACGGCAGACCCCGTTCAGCTTACAGCAACGGCTGTAAAAGTAATTGCAAATATCATTCTTCAGTTTACAACTAACGATTCAATTACTTTCACCGTTGTGGACGGCGTGCCTGTTACCGATTTTGAGATTACCGGCGCAGATACAGTACGTGAGGGCACTGAGATTCAGCTTTCTATAGATAATGTTCAGCCTGAAGCTGCGGATACTTCAGATATTACATGGACTTCATCTGATCCGTCTATTGCAAGTGTTGACCCCGTTACGGGAACAATCACCGGCAGAGACGCAGGCGGCTCACTTGGTCAGTACTCACAGCAGACTGTTCAGATCACGGCAACATCTGCCGCGAATAATATTTCGAAAACAGTAAATATAACCGTAACCGGCAGGGTCGGCAACTATCTGTCAGATGTTGAAGTCACGGCGGACAGCGATTCGCTCAATCTGGGGCAGAGCCAGTATATGCACGCAACTGTGTATCCCTCCCGTGTTGCGGATTCAAATAATCTTTATTTTACATGGGGCGTAAAAACCGTAAATGCCGAAACGGGTGAAGAGGAAGTCATTTGGGCAACAGAACCGTATCAGGAAAAAGATGCCGACGGAAATCTTCTTACAGATGAGGAAGGCAATCCCGTTATGAATGACGGCACTGCTACGGACGGCATAGGCAAAGTTGATTCAAACGGCCTTTACACGGCTGTAAGCGGCGGCAGCTGCACGGTTGTGTGCAAGGCGCAGACAGGATATTATGTTGGATCAAACTTCCTTGAGATAAGCTCTGTAACAGGAGAAAAAACTATTGATAACGGCCAGCCGATAACAGATATTTCTCTTGAAGTAACAGGCTCCGCGGACAGCAGTAAATGCACCGTAACATCTGCTGACGTAAACGGTGAGGCTCTCCAGTATGCCGTTGTAAAGATAGAGGTTGGTGACCCCAACATAACATATGTTGGAAAAGGCATAAATCTTAAAGCTAATATAAATCCTGAAAATGCTACAAATAAGAATGTAGTATGGTATGTAGATAATTCAAATTTTGAGATAGAGCAGGATAACGCCGCAGGCACAGCCACCGTCAAACTGAAAGCGGGTCATGAGAGTGCTCAGTGCGTAAATATCTACTGTATGTCTGAAGACGGCGAAGTAAAGAGCGATACAGTAACTCTTACGGTTGCCAGAAACTATGCAACAAGCAATACAATAGACGGCGATAATCTTTCAGTTACCAACGGCCAAACGCTCAATGTTACTCATTCGATGAGCTTCGGTGGTTCTTTGACAGGCAGCAACGCTGCCTGCTATGATGCAAACTGGTATTCTGCTGATGAGAATATCGTTTCTGTTGTAAGCAAAGACAGTTCAAACGGCAATGCGGTCATCAAAGGCGTTGACGTAGGTACAACAACTCTTTACTGCGTATCAGCGGACGGAGGTATCGTGGATACAGCCACAGTTACCGTTTATCCCGATAAAGCAAGATTGCAGGAGATAATCGGGCTTTGTGAATCTACGATAATTCACAGAACTGATGATAATAAGGATTATTATCAAAAATACATGCTTATGCTGAACTATGCATACTATATCAACAATGAAATGGAACTTGCCGCTCAGTCTCTTGTTGATACCTATGCGGACGAACTGCTTTATGTATTCTATCAGCTTGGCGGTTATGTAGGTCTTAACAGTATCTCCGTGCTTGACAGTTCTGCAAACGAAGCCCCCGATTATATCAGCGTTGATGTTTCAACACTTTATTACCATAACACTTCTTATCAGCTTGATTATGATCTGCAGCCAAAGGGCGCGATGTACAGGGATATAACATGGACATCAAGCAACGATTCAGTTGCAGTTGATTCAAGGGGTAAATGTACTCCAACAACAGATTATACTTCCTGCTATGCAACCATAACCGTAACGGCAACCGATTATTTCGGAAATACGGTTTCGGACAGCGTTGTAGTTGCTTTTTCAAGAACTCAGGCAACCGGTATAACCATTGATCCAACTGAGATAACCGGCAAAACAGGTGAATCACAGCAGATAAAGGCAACTGTTCAGCCGTCAGCGCTTGGCGTTACTACTGCTGATATTGATGATGTAATCTGGTCTTCAAGTGATGAGAGCGTTGCAACAGTTGATAACGACGGAAATGTTTATTTCGTTTACGGCGGCGAATGTGTTATCACGGCAACCACGGCGGACGGAGGCCATACGGCTCAGTGCGCTGTAACCGTTCTTACAAACTATGATGCTCTTCAGAAACTTATAAATACATATAAAGACCTTTCTCTTTCAGCGCAGAACTATTATCCTGATACGTATAATGCGTATATCGAGAAGCTCAACGAGGCTCAGGCGCTTGTTGATGCAAATAATTCTTCGCAGGATGAGGTAGATGAGATGTACGCACAGCTTGAGGCGGCGTACAACGGTCTTAAAAAATACACCTTTATTCAGAAAGTTGAACTCTACCTTGACGGAGAGGAAACGGACAATTATTATCAGTATGACCTGTCACTTCTTGACGAAGGACTTTCATACAAAAACGCCGAACTCAATCTTAAAGTAAGGCTTTATCCCAATAACGCAAGCTATGAAAAAGTTGAGTGGAGCACCTCTACTGATACTATATCTATCAGTCAGAACGGCGTTGCAAGCCCAGCTCAGGATTCAAGCTGTTACGGTATGGTAACATGTACTATTACAGACCATTTCGGAAATAAATACAGCGATGATGTGTGGGTATCTTTTGCATACTTCCCAGTAACGGGCGTTGAGATAAATCAAAGTGAGATAGGCGGCAGCATAGGCGAGCAGTATCAGCTCAATTGCGTTGTTTATCCCACAGGCGATTCTGTTTTCCATATCGGCCAGGCAAGCATTAAGGATGTTGTATGGACATCAGATAACGAAAGCGTTGCAACAGTAGATCCCACCGGTCTTGTAACATTTACGGGAGCCGGCGCAACAACAATAAGAGTTACCACTTATGACGGCGGCTACTCTGCAGAGTGCCGAGTTTCCACAGAGGGTGACAGAAGTGCGCTCAATGACGCGATTTCAAAATACGCTGATGTAAATTATATGGATTATCAGTATGAGTACGGTATGGCGTTCAAGCAGGCGTATGAAAACGCTCAGGCGGCACTCAATGATAATTCACTTGTTCAGAGCGAGATAGATGAGATAGCTCAGGAACTTAACCAGGCAGGAGAGGCGCTTGCAGGTCATGAATTTATTGCGGCAAGCGTGATAAATCTCACTTACGACAATCAGAAGCAAAATCTTTTCGGCCAGTATGGCTCAAAGGGCAGCGGCAGCATAAGCGCTGATGCTGTTGCGCATACATACAACTCATCAGACGGAGCAGGTTACAGGGCAAAGACCATTATTACTGCTTCCCTTCCCGCAGAAGCTGCATCAAACTATAAGGATATCTCATGGAGCGTTGTAAGCAAGTCTGACAGTACAGAAGTAAATATTAATGGCGCAACTGCAGAAGTTGTTCAGGGTAATTCAATAAGCGCGGCTCAGGCACAAATTCTTGTAACCGCCACGGATTATTACGGCAGAACCGTTACAAGAACTCTCAGAGTAGTTGTTTCTGATACTACCGTAAACGGAATTACTCTTGATCAGACAAATGTTGAGAGATATGCAAACGAGGGTGCGTTCAAGCTTACGGCAACCGTTAATCCGGATGACGCTGATATTAAGGATGTTATCTGGACATCAAGCAACGAAAACGTGGCAACGGTTGACAGCAGCGGAAACGTAACTCCGGTGAATACAGGCTCTGCGGTTATAACTGCGGAAACTTATGACGGAGCTTATAAAGCAACATGCACCGTTACATTTAAGACTGATTTCACTCAGCTTGCAAATCTGTATGCTCAGTATAACGAATTCTACCAGAGCACAAAGGATACTCATACTTACACAAATGCTTCACTTGAGAATTTCAGGCAGGCGCTTGAAATAGCAAACAAGGTTATAAGCGAGGCAACAGCTGATCAGGCAGATGTTAATACAACTATAGATACTCTGAATTCCGCTTACAATTCACTTGAAAAGTTTGTACCCGTAACAGGCGTAACAATTACTCTTCAGGAAAGCGATAATGCTACTATGGTAAATGACGGCTTCGTCAGATATCAGGCAGTTTCGCTGAACGGCGGCACAATTCAGCTTTCAACATCGCTTGAACCTGAAAACTGCAGTTCCGGCACAACGGTTGAATGGAGCTCATCAAGCAGTAATATTTCAGTTGATCAGTACGGACTTGTTTCAAAGAGCGGTATTGCCGCTGATTACGCAGTTATAACAGCTAAGGTAACTGATGAGGCAGGCAACACAGCTGAAGACAGCATTTATGTTTCCTTTGTACTTACTCCTGTTCAGTCAATTTCGTTTGATGAAGAGTTTGTATACGGCGCTCCGTCCACAACGGTAACTCTTTCTCCCAAGTATTCGGGATCAACTTCAATCTCAATACCGAGTATAAGAAAGAGCATATATGTATCATCTGATCCTGAAATTGCAACGGTTGATGAAAACGGAGTAGTAACATTTATTAAGGGCGGCGAATGTGTAATTACCGCATATTCGGTAGACGGCGGCCACTCTGCAACGATTAGGGCAATTACCACAAATGATACTACTGCGCTTAATGCGGCAATCAGTGAGTATTCTTCCGTAAATTATATGGATTATGAATATGAATACGGAACTGCATTCAAGGCGGCTTATGAAAATGCGCAGGCTGTAAGTGCAGACTATACTGCAACACAGGCTGAAATAGATAATGCTCTTGCGGCTCTTCAGACTGCTTACAATGACCTTGCAGAACATCCGTTCATCGGCGTGGGTACTGTTGCTCTCAAGATAAACGGCACTGATGTTAAAGACGGAGAATCTTACGTTAAAGATTCAGCCAGCAACAGTGTTGTCATAACCGCTTCTCACGCAGATGGCGCTATGATAAAATCAGCAGAACTTACATATTCTGATGCTGAAAATGTTACTGCACAGGTAGACGGTAATGTTATTACCATTATTAAGGATAATGACGCCGAATTCGGCAAGATCACCGTTAAATATACTGTAACGGATGATTATGACAGAGTTTCGGAGATTACAAGAACAATAATGGTTACAGATACCGTAAAGATGATAGATTCGTTCAAATTCGTTTATGAAGGTGCAGAGGTTGACCGAGTTGATTACAAGGCTATTAACCTTTACGGAAAGAGCGTTCAGCTTTCGATAAATACTTATCCGGAAGCGGCTGAAAGCTATACTGATATTAAATGGTCTTCCAACAATTCAAAGATAACTGTTGATCAAAACGGTCTTGTTCAGATATCCGGCGTTATCCTCGCAAGCAATTACAGCGCTGAGATAACCTGTACCATCACGTTAAGTGACGGCTCAACAATTTCAAATACTATTCCCGTAACATTTACCGTATCAAGATAAGAAAGGAGTGCGGGCAATGAGTAAAAGCATAAAAAAGAAAATATCCGCATTCCTTGCGTTCGTTCTTGTTCTTACATGTTTTACAGGCTTAACCCTTGTAAGCGCACAGGACGGAATTGAAATCAATTCGGTAAATTTTCCTGATGATAATTTCAGAAGTTTTGTAACTCTTAATTATGATACAGAGCCTGATTCCGTCGGCGTATTAACGCCGTCGGAGATCTCGGCTGTAAAGAACATGCCTGTTTTTTCGTTCAGTGCGGACGGAATTAAAACTCTTAAAGGTATAGAATTTTTTACGGAGCTTGAAAGCGTTTATGCGGGTGCGCTCGGTCTTGAGGAAGCGGATTTTTCCGCTCTTACAAAACTGAGAAGTCTTACTGTTAACGGTAATAATCTGACTTCTCTTGATGTTTCGGCAAACACAGCGCTTGAAACTCTTAACTGCCGCGGTAACCTCAGCCTTGAAAGCCTTGTTCTTCCGCAAAGCATAAAAGAGCTTCAGTGTGACCAGTGTGCACTGACTTCACTTGATGTAAGCGACTGCACAGGACTTGTAAAACTTCAGTGCTATGATAATCAGATATCTGAGCTGAATCTTTCTCAGAACACTGCGCTCACAACCTTGATGTGCAGCGGAAACAGAATATCGTCTCTTGATCTTTCTGCAAATACTCAGCTTACGCATGTTACAGAGCAGTATATAGGCAATCAGAATATTTATGTAAGCGCAACTGCCTCAGAAAAAACGGTTTCCGTACCCGTCAGTGGTCTCAATGTCCAGAATATTGTTTCAACAACACTTTCTGACGGCGGTTATAATTCAGAAAACGGCGCGTTTGAATTTTCTGATTACAACAGCGCGCAGAACGGATTTGATTATTCTTATAATGTAAATCTTGCAGGCGCTGAATATATGAGCGTTCATGTTAATGTATCAAAGGATTTTTACAGAGTTGCATATTATGAGTCTCAGGACGGAAATATGATAGATTTTTCCTATGTTGCTCCAGGCGGAAGCGTAACAGCTCCCGATTTTCCTCAGGCTCCGGAAGGATATGTATGCCCCTCGTGGAGCTCAGAGGCTCAGAATGTTACCCAGGATACGGATATATATGTTGTATGGCATGAAAGCCACAGCTATTCTGTTGTTGATTACAAAGAACTTGATGCAACTATAAGATGCTCCGTCTGCGGTGACGAATATCAGAAGAGTCTGTATGACTGTTTCAATGCTTCACTTGGTGAAGCCGATTATGACCCGCTTATGGACTATAACCATGACGGCCATATCAATTCCAGAGACCATGCTCTTATGTATCATACTTTTGAAGCAGAATAATTAAAGCTTGGTTTTACAAAATATTTGGCTTTAACGCACGCCGCCTTACCGAAAATAAACGGTAAGGCGGTTTTTCAATATAAATACAAAAACGCGGTCGTTTTTACACATATGCATAAAATGGCAGTTGATTGAAGTGCTGATTTATTTTATAATAAATATAAAAGATACATGAATTATCTTAATGGATTTTTTCTGAAAGAAGAATGAGGTGTAAAATGAAAAAGTTTTTAAGTATTGCGCTTAGCATAATTATGGCTCTTTGCGTAATGCCGGCAGGTGTGGCATTTGCCGGCGGAGAAAGTACTATAAATGCAGGTGAAACCGTTACCGTAACTCTTGAAGGAGACGGCGATACATACATCCTGATTTTTGTTCCGCAGAGAACAAGTGTTTACCGCATTGCGTCTCACACGGAAAATTTTGAGGATCCAAAATGCGATATTTTTGACAGCAAGGGTTCTCCGGTTGCTTCTTGTGATGATGATTCCAATGCTAATTTCGTTATTACTCAGAAATTTCAAAAAGGCGAGGAATATACTATCGTCTGCGGAGGTAACGGCATAGGCGACGGTATTGAATACACAGTAGATATAATAGATACCACCCCTGCTGTAAAACCTTCAGCGCCTCAAAATCTTAAAGTAACTGATCTTACTGAAACAGGATTTAAATTAAGCTGGGACGCTGTTGAAGGCGCTGTTAAGTATTTGGTTTTTGATCCTGCAACTGAGCCAAGTACTGCTAAATATGTAACCGAAAATTACTACGTTTTCAGCAACCTTAAAGTTGAAACGGAATACACTATTAAAGTTTTGGCTGTAGGCGAGGGAGGAATGAACTCTGATTCTACAGAGATCACTGTAAAAACCTTGGGTGAAGCACCGGAAGCTCCTGCAGGTTTTACAGTTGAAAATATTACTTCAACAGGCTTTAAACTTTTGTGGAACGCTGCCGCAAATGCTAATGAATATGATGTTTATATCGTGAGTGAAGACAGCGAAAAATTTGTCGGCACAACAAAAGACACATATTATACTTTCTCAGATTTAACACCCGGTCAGAATTACAGCATAAAAGTTGTTGCAAAGAATGAATACAATGAAGCTTCTGCAACAGCATCAGCACGAACTGCTCCCGCTGTTCCCGGTAATCTTAAAGCTTCTAATGTAACGCAGACAGGCTTTAGCCTTGACTGGGATGATGTGTCATCAGCAAGCAATTATAGAATTACCGTGAAAGGCAACGGAGACACGAAAACCATAGAAACAACAGAAAGCAAATGCAGTGTAACAGGACTTTCTGCAAATACAAAATATACCGTTACTGTTGTTGCTGAAGATGAAGAGGGTCTTGTTTCTGATTCAGCGAATATCGAAGTAACAACAGATAAGGCATCAACAGGTACAAAACCGTCAGCTCCAACAGGCTATAACGTATATGCACGCGGCAACGGCGGCAAAGCGCTTTATCTTGAGTGGAAAGCATCTTCTAATGCAGACGGATATAAAGTATATATCGTTTCCGGAAGCACTGAATATTTCAAGGGCGATGTTAAAGAAAATAAATTCACATTCACAGACCTTACTCCTTCATGGGAATACAACGTAAAGGTTGTTGCATATAACGATTACGGCACTGCATCTTCAACAACAACTGTTGGCGCAGCTCCTGCGGCTCCAACAGGACTTGAAGCTGAAATGAGCGGCAGCACAATTAAAGCCACATGGGACGTTGCGTCCTGCCACGGATATTACATTCAGTGGGCAACTGACGAAAGCTTTAAGAATGTTGTAGGCGGTGAATTTGTAAACGGCTCGGGAAGCACAAGCTACACAATTAAAAATATCAGTTCATCACAGACCTACTACGTAAGAGTAAGAACATGGAAAAACTATGAGGGCTCAAAGCTTTACAGTGATTTCACATCTGCTGAAAAAGTAGGTGCAAAGCCTTCAGCTCCGACATGGTACAACGTATACGCACGCGGCAACGGCGGCAAAGCGCTTTATCTTGATTGGAACACCATTTCAAACGCAGACGGATACAAAGTATATATCGTTTCAGGCGATAAGGAATACCTTAAAGGCGATGTAAAGGAAAGCAAGTTCACTTTCACAGACTTCACTCCTTCATGGGAATACACCGTAAAGGTAGTAGCGTACAATGATTACGGCTCTTCTTCATCAACAACAACCGTCGGAGCAGCTCCTGCGGCTCCAACAGGACTTGAAGCTGAAATGAGCGGCAGCACAATTAAAGCCACATGGGATGTTGCGTCATGCCACGGATATTACATTCAGTGGGCAACAGACGAAAGCTTTAAGAATGTTGTAGGCGGTGAATTTGTAAACGGCTCAGGAAGCACAAGCTACACTATCAATGCAGACACTACACAGTCTTACTATGTAAGAGTGAGAACTTGGAAGAACTACCAGGGCTCAAAGCTTTACAGCGATTTCTCTGCTCCTGTTAAATCAGGTGCAAAACCGTCCGCACCTACATGGTACAACGTATATGCACGCGGCAACGGCGGAAAAGCGCTTTATCTTGATTGGAACACCATTTCAAATGCAGACGGATACAAAGTATATATTGTTTCCGGAAGCACTGAATATTTCAAGGGCGATGTGCAGGACAGCAAGTTCACATTTACAGATCTTACTCCTTCATGGGAATACACCGTAAAAGTAGTAGCATACAACGACTACGGTTCTTCTTCATCAACAACAACCGTCGGAGCAGCTCCTGCGGCTCCCACAGGTCTTGAAGTTGAAATGAGCGGCAGCACAATCAAAGCCACATGGGACGTTGCATCATGCCACGGATATTACATTCAGTGGGCAACTGACGAAAGCTTTAAGAATGTTGTAGGCGGTGAATTTGTAAACGGCTCAGGAAGCACAAGCTATACAATCAAAAACATCAGTTCCTCAAAAACTTACTACGTAAGAGTGAGAACATGGAAAAACTATCAGGGCTCAAAACTTTACAGTGATTTTACTGCTGCTGTTGAAGCGTAACTGAAATCAATATTTGCCAAGTGTTAGGCAGATGTTTAAGAGAGTTTTCTTTCTGTGAACATGTTGCAAAACAAATTTTGTTATGGAACGCAATATAAAAGCATATAAACTTTTGGTTTTAATTTAAAATAAAAAATCCCGTTGATACTTTGTGTACCAACGGGATTTTTTTATAAACAGTTATGGATTTATTTAATCATGAAGTGTTTGTCATGGTGTTACTATAATGGTATATTTTATTCTTATATTAAACATATATAAAAAGGCGGAGCGGACAAATAGTCCGCTCCTATTTTACGGCTTGCGCCGGTTTTTATCACCGGGGTGTTAGGTGGTGATAAATACATATATATTTTAACACATTGTATTTCCATTGTTAGCTAATATGCAAAAAATATGGAAAAATAATACAAAAACACACAATTATATATTTTATACATTAAATTTCGTGTAATTATAACAGGAAATAACAATCAATTTGCATTTTATTGTTTTTTGACTACTTTCTTACATATATCGGGCATTGTATTTTTTATTGCTTAATAATATCTATTGTTATATTAGTTTGAAGAAGCTCCGACAGCGGCAGAAAAATTTATAAAACAGCCTAAACAATACATTAAATATTTACCTCATTTACAGAAATAGTTTATTTTATAACACAGCCGCGTTTTCGCGGCGATTTTTTTTGCACCCAAAAGGGTGGAATTTTATTAAAAAGAGTAGATAATTGTGCTAAATTGATAAAAAATTAACTTTATGTTTAAACATTTTATTAAAAAAGTATAGATTTTTGTTAAAATTTATAGTAAAATTAAATTCAATTCATTTTTTCAAAAAATGGGGGAGTTTTATGAAGAATATGCTTACTGACGAGACCCGCAGTCAGAGAGAAAAGCTAAGCGAAGTCTTTGAAAAATATAAGGACACACCCGGCAGGCTAATGCCTGTTTTGCAGGAGGCTCAGGATATTTACGGTTATCTGCCGTATGAGATTCAGCAAAGAATTGCCGAAGCGCTTAATATTTCCATAGCCGATGTATACGGTGTTGCTTCATTTTACAGTCAGTTTAACCTTACGCCGAAGGGCAAGCATCAGATATCCGTGTGCCTTGGCACGGCGTGTTATGTTAAGGGCGCAGATAAAGTACTCAAAAGAATAGAAGAACGTCTGGGTATAAAAAACGGAGAATGTACGCAGGACAGGTTGTTCAGCATTGATTCCTGCCGCTGTGTGGGAGCGTGCGGACTTGCTCCCGTAATAATGATAGATGATGAGGTATACGGCAACCTTGACGTGAATAAGGTTGACGCAATACTTGATATGTATATTGAAAACGAGAAGGGCGGTGAGTCTGATGACGATAAATGAGCTGAATGAGATAAAAGATAAATACAGGGATCTTGTACTTGTTCGTAAGCTTGCCGCCTCTGAAAGTGAAAAGCTTGAAAAGAAAACGGAATACAGAAAACAGGTGCTGGTATGCGGAGGAACAGGCTGTACTTCGTCTGGCTCAAAAAAGGTTCTTAAAGCGCTCAGAAAAGAACTCGAAAAGCAGGGAATAGATGACGTCCTTATAGTCAGAACCGGCTGTTTCGGTCTCTGCTCCCTTGGCCCTATTATGATAGTTTATCCGGAGGGTTCGTTTTACAGCAAGGTAACCGCGCAGGAAATACCGGAAATTGTTGAGGGGCACCTTAAAAAAGGCGGAAAGCCCATTAATAAATATCTTTATCCGGAAACGGTACATAAGGACGGCAGTACAATTCCTCTTGCCGAAACGCCGTTTTATAAAAAGCAAATGCGTATCGCGCTTAGAAACTGCGGTATGATAGATCCTGAAAATATTGAGGAGGCTATCGGCGCAAACGCTTATCAGGCTCTTGCCAAGGTGCTTACCCAGATGACTCCCCAGCAGGTTATTGATGAACTGCTTGAGGCAGGGCTTCGTGGCAGGGGCGGCGCAGGTTTCCCCACCGGGCGCAAATGGTCTTTTGCCATGGCTCAGGATAATAACGTAAAATATGTGTGCTGTAATGCTGACGAGGGCGACCCCGGCGCGTTTATGGATCGTTCCGTTCTTGAGGGCGACCCGCACGCAGTTATTGAGGCAATGGCTATCGCAGGCTATACGATAGGCGCAAAGCAGGGTTTTGTTTATGTGCGCGCTGAATATCCGATAGCTGTTTCAAGGCTCAGGATTGCAATTCAGCAGGCAAAGGAATACGGACTTCTCGGCAAGAATATTCTCGGCACTGATTTTGAATTTGATATTGATATAAGACTCGGCGCAGGCGCCTTTGTCTGCGGAGAGGAAACGGCTCTCATGACATCAATTGAGGGTCACAGAGGCGAGCCTCGTCCGAGACCGCCGTTCCCAGCCGTAAAGGGCCTTTTCGGCAAACCTACTATTTTAAATAATGTTGAAACATACGCAAATATTGCGCCTATCATTCTTCGCGGCGCAAAGTGGTATTCTTCCATAGGTACAGAAAAATCAAAGGGCACAAAGGTTTTTGCGCTCGGCGGCAAGATAAACAATGTCGGCCTTGTTGAAGTGCCCATGGGCACCACTATCCGTGAGATAGTAGAGGAGATTGGCGGCGGTGTTCCAAACGGCAAAAAATTCAAGGCGGCTCAGACGGGCGGCCCGTCAGGCGGCTGCGTCAGCGCTGAATACATGGATGTTCCCATTGATTATGACAACCTTATAGAAATAGGCTCAATGATGGGTTCGGGCGGCATGATAATCCTTGATGAAGATACGTGTATGGTGGATATTTCAAAATTCTATCTTGAATTCACCGTGGATGAAAGCTGCGGCAAGTGCACCCCCTGCCGTATAGGAACACGCAAACTGCTTGATTATTTAACAAGGATTACGGACGGCACCGCAACTATTGAGGATCTTGATAAGATAAAAGAACTTTCAAATCATATGAAAAATTCCTCTCTCTGTGCCCTTGGTCAGACTGCGGCAAATCCCATTCTTTCCACGCTCAACGCATTCGGCGAGGAATATCTTGAGCATATTAAAAACAAACGCTGCCCTGCTCATGTGTGCACGGCTCTCCTTTCATTCACAATAAACCCGGAAAAATGCCGCGGCTGCACGCTCTGCGCGCGCAACTGTCCTGTAGGCGCTATCACCGGAAATGTGCGTGAGCCGCATACCATAGATGCAGACAAATGTATCAAGTGCGGTTTGTGTATGAGCAACTGCCACTTTGAGGCAATAGAGAAGAAGTAAGGGGGCGATGAATATGGTTAAACTTAAGATAAACGGAATACCCGTTGAGGCGGAGGAAGGCACAACTATAATAGAAGCCGCAAGGCTTGCAGGTATAGATATACCGTCGCTCTGCTATTTGAAAGAAATAAACTGCATAGGCGCCTGCCGTGTGTGCATAGTTGAGGTAAAGGGAGCAAGAAGTCTTGTAGCATCCTGCGTATATCCCGTTGAAGAGGGTCTTGAGGTGTGGACTAATACACCCAAGGTACGCCAGTCAAGACAGACAACTCTTGAGCTTCTGCTCTCGGAGCACCACAAAAAATGTCTTTCCTGCGTTCGCTCAAGCAGGTGCGAACTTCAGAAACTATGCAAGGATTACGGCGTTGATGAGGATAGATTCCCCGACACGGAAATGCTTCAGGAGGTTGATTATTCCTCATCATATCTTGTAAGGGACAACAACAAGTGTATTCACTGCATGCGCTGTACTGCTACCTGTAAAAATCAAACTGTGGGCGTTATCGGCCCCAGAAACAGAGGCCACAACAAAACAATCGGCTGTGCTTTTGATATTCCGCTTCAGGAAACGGCGTGCGTTGGCTGCGGTCAGTGTGTTGTTTCATGCCCCGTAGGCGCGCTCTATGAAAAATCAAGTGTGCCCGATGTGTGGGAAGCTATCGCCGATCCGTCAAAAAGAGTGGTGTTTTTCACTGCTCCAGCTATCAGAGCAACACTGGGAGAGGAGTTTGATCTGCCAATAGGCACAAATGTTGAAAAGAAACTGCCCGGCGCTATCAGAAGGCTTGGTGCGGACGCCGTGTTTGATATGGACGTTACAGCCGACCTGACAATTCTTGAAGAGGCAAACGAACTTATTGACAGGATTAAGAACAAAAAGCCCCTTCCCATGTTCACTTCCTGCTGCCCCGGATGGGTAAAATTTGCGGAGCATAACTTCCATTCGCTCCTGCCAAATCTTTCAACATGCAAATCGCCTCAGCAGATGTTCGGCGCACTGCTCAAAACATATTACTGCGAAAAAGAGGGCATAGATCCAAAGGATCTGTATGTTGTATCCGTAATTCCGTGCACGGCAAAGAAATTTGAGATAACACGCCCCGAAATGGAGGGCGATGTGGATGCGGCTATCACCACACGTGAACTCGGCCAGATGATAAGCGGAGCCGCTATCAATTTCAACGCACTCAAGGATGAAGAGTTTGATTCACCGTTTGATGTTGCCAGCGGCGCGGGCGTTATTTTCGGCGCAACGGGCGGCGTTATGGAAGCGGCGCTCAGAACTGCCGCAAATATTTTGGACGGAGATTTCAAGCTTGTTGATTTCAGCGAAATCAGGGGAGTAAACGGCATAAGAACTGCCACATATAATGTTGCGGGAATTGAGATAAAAGTTGCCGCGGCAAGCGGTCTTGCGGATGCAAGGAAGCTTTGTGAAGAGGTTGAAAGCGGAAATTCGCCTTATCATTTCATAGAGATAATGGCGTGCCCCGGCGGCTGTATTAACGGCGGCGGTCAGCCTATACAGAGAGACGCTACACGAAATACAGTTCCCATTAAAGAGCTTCGTGCTAAGGCGCTTTATGATGAGGATTCAGCTCTCAAGCTCAGGCGTTCTCATGATTCTCCCGTTATAGAAAGGCTCTATAAGGAATATTTAGGAAAGCCCAACAGCGAAAAGGCGCATCACCTTTTGCATACAACGTATACCCCCAGAGATAAATACTGATATTTAAGTATTACGGCAGGCAGACCGAAAAGAGTAAATTTTCGGTCTGCCTTTTTTTGATAAATTTGTGACTTTTTTGTGTTCTCAGTTGTGTTATGGGTGAAAGACCTGATCAGGCTTTTGCTTTTATTTGTATATTTCGCTTTTTTAGCGGGGAAGGAGGAAAAATGGCAGATAAATATATTGAAGAAATTTTCCGGCAAAAATATGAAAAATATTCTCAATTGATATTCAAAATAGCGTTTCTGCATATGGGCAGCACCTGCGATGCTGAAGATGTTATGCAGAATGTGTTTATGAAACTGCTTTATAATTCCCCCGATTTCAAGGACGACGAGCATGAAAAAGTCTGGCTGATACGTGTTACCCAGAATATGTGCCGAAATTCCCTGAAAGTCCGCGCAAGGCAGTGCGCCGAATACAATGACGGTGTTGCCGCTGATAAAGAGGGGATATATCCAAAGCGATTGATATTAGTATGAAGATAAAAGACCTGCCCGCAAGCTATAAGACCGCAATATTCCTTTGTTATTATGAAGATATGACGATAAAAGATATCTCAAAAACACTAAGGATAAGCCAGTCGGCAGTAAAAATGCGGCTTAAAAGGGGCAGGGAATTGCTTAGGTCTGAACTGGAGGAATACAGATATGAGTAATACTGAATTCAAAAAAGCGTTCGACAGCGTTGCGCCCGATCCGTATATGGAATCCAGAGTGCTTGAAAATATAAAAACTACAAATAAAAAGCACTTCCCGTTAAAGCCTGTTTTAAGCGGCGTTTTAGCGTTTGCAGTAATAGCCGCCTGCGCAGGCGGAGTGCATTATAAGACCACTTATACTGACAGACCGTTTTCTGTAATTGTTGTATCGGCTTCAGATGAGATCACGAACAGCGCAGTTATAGGAGATAAAGAGATATCTCTGCCGAAACTGACAGTTGAAGCGGATGCGGACAGTTCCGGGGATACGGGTGTGTATACAAATAATAATGCAGGTTTTGCCGTAAGCGGTGATGATATTGATTATATACAGTATAAAAGTGAAAACGGCTACTTTTTCTATGCAGATGAGCTTAAAATGATACGCGATAAACTTAACGGCGATTATTATGCGGCTGTTATCCCTGTTTCCGACGCTGACGCACAGAATATTAAAAGCCTGCTTAAAAGCAAGAACGTGGAGACCATTTTCGACGATTACGTATCATCGCATAATGTTTCTGAGTATTTCAGCGGCATAAGCACAGATATGTATAATTATCAGGTGGAGTTTTTAAAATGTTCTGATGAGATAGGTTATGATGACGAAGACGGCTATGCGTTTTTCCTTACCGATCTTTCAAAGACTATGGATTATTATAGCGGCACAGGCATTGTTGCAAACGGCGCCGAAACGCTTACCGTTGACAGATATGATATTTCCAAAGAAGTGCTTGAGAAATATTATAACGAGGATGAAATACTGATGATGACAAATGTCGGTTATCAGCCGCAGGCGGCGGTGGATACCCTGCTTAATGATCCCGATATGGATAAAAGCGCTCTTCCGGGAGATGAGATTACGATAACCGTTACTTTTAAGGACGGCAAAAAGGCAAGAAAAGTTATAACCGTTTCGTTTGACAGCAAAGGCGCGGCGCATTTTGCTTACAAATAAATACCGAAACCCCTACCTCCGGGCGGCTGAGAAATCAGTCGCCTTTTTTTATTGCTTTTTTTCGGAATTATGCTCTTTTTACGCTATTGAACAGCCGTTTTCCGCCCTAAGGGTGAAAGGACCTTTCAAAAATTAACGGAGGCGTATATGGGAAGACGAAAAAAGAAAACTCCGCAGGAGGAGATTTGCGACGGCTTCAGACAGCTTGCATTCGGTACCGTGCAGGACGCCGTTGCTCTTCTTTTTGCGGATGACCGTGAAATACTTGAGAAACTGCCCGAATATGATCTTTTCAATATCAGCGAGATCAAAAAGCCGAAAGGCGGCGGTATGGAAATAAAGTTTTTTGACAGAATTAAAGCGCTTGAGAAGCTGTGGGAATTTTCCGAAACAGGTTCTTCAGAACCACTCAGCTTTTACAGGGCTCTTGAGGAGGGCGCCAAAAACGCCGCAGGCACCCTCGGCGGTGATTATGGCGAATAGCTTTTACCCTTTTTCGCCGAAACAGCTTGCCGTTCTTACGTGGTGGTGTCAGGGCAGTCCCGCCGCTGATAAAAACGGAATAATATGTGACGGCGCTGTGCGATCGGGAAAAACGCTTTGTATGAGCATTTCCTTTATAAGCTGGGCATTTTACCGCTTCAATGAAACTTCTTTCGCAATCTGCGGCAAAACGATAGCGTCGCTCAGGCGCAATGTTGTAACACCGCTGATTCCCGTTCTTACCTCCCTTGGCTTTGCCTGCAGTTACAAGCTCAGCCGCAACTTTATAGAGATAGAAAGGGGCGGAAGGCGCAACCGCTTTTACCTTTTCGGCGGGCGTGATGAATCTTCTGCCTCTTTGATTCAGGGTATGACCCTGGGAGGCGTTATGCTTGATGAGGCGGCGCTTATGCCCCGCTCCTTTGTTGAACAGGCGCTTGCGAGGTGCTCGTTGGAGGATGCCAAATACTGGTTCAACTGCAATCCCGAGCACCCGTTTCACTGGTTTTATAACGAGTGGATTTTGAAAAAACAGCAAAAGAATATGCTTTATCTCCATTTTACTATGGAGGACAATCCCTCTCTTTCTCCTGAGGTGATCAGCCGCTATAAAAATCTTTATTCCGGCGCTTTTTATGAAAGATTTATAGAGGGAAAATGGGTTGCGGCGGACGGCCTTGTATATCCTATGTTCAGCCCCGAAAGACATATCAGAAAAAGCAGCGGCGGTTTTTCTCAGTATTATCTCTCATGTGATTACGGCACAGTAAATCCGTTTTCACTTGGGCTTTGGGGCAAAAGCGGTTCAAAGTGGTACAGAATCGGCGAATACTACCACAGCGCAAGGGATGCGGGCGTTCAGCTTACAGATGAGGAATATTACAAAAATCTGTGCGACCTTGCGGGAAACAGAAAAATAGAAGCGCTTATCATAGACCCGTCTGCGGCAAGCTTTGCAGAAACAGTGCGCCGCCACGGTAAATACAGGGTCATCAAGGCGGACAATGATGTTCTAAAGGGCATAAATCTTGTGTGCCGTGCGCTTAAAGAAGATGATATTTATTTTTATCCGTGCTGTGAAGACACGATCAGGGAATTTTCGATATACCGCTGGGATAACGATATAAAAAGGGATTCGCCGAAAAAAGAAAACGACCACGCAATGGATGATATACGCTATTTTGTTTCCACCGTTTTATACGGCAAAAACAGCGATATCTACACATTCGCGGTAGAAAGGATGTGAAAGCTTGGGCCTGTTCAGTAAAAGAAAGTCGGGCAAAGCCGCAGGCACTGCCGCAGCGGCGGTGCAGACGAGCGCTTTTTCAAATCACCCTTTTGTAAATCTGGGCGGGTTTATGAATTTAGGTCTGAACAACCGCGTTTATAAATCTCTCAGGGAAAATGTGCCCGTCATAGACGCGGCAGTGCTTAAAATAATCAGGCTTATAAATGATTTTGAGTTTGAGACGGGAAACGATCAGACAGACGTGCAGATGAACAAGTTTTTTGAAGGTATCTGCGTGGGAGGAAATCAGACGGGTATCAGCGCGTTTGTTTCCACCTATCTTTCGGACTTGCTCACTTACGGCAGTGCGGCAGGTGAAATGATTGCCGATGACAGCGGGTTTTATGCGCTTTATAACGGTGAGCTCAGCGCTCTTGAGGTAAAAAGAGCGCAGAACAATCTTGATATTGAGTTCTACAACAGCGGCAAAAAACTGCCTCGTCAGGATCTTATTCTGTTTTCCGCTCTTAATCCGGAGCCCGGCAGTATTCTGGGCACAAGCCTTTTGAGGGGACTGCCGTTTATTTCTGACGTACTGCTCACAATCTACAACACCATAGGTGAAAACTGGGAGCATGCGGGCAATCTCAGATATGCTGTAACATATAAACCTGCTGACGGCGATACGGATGCTGGTGTAGCCCGTGACAGGGCAAGCCAGATTTGCCGTGCGTGGCAGGACGCCATGAGCAGCAAGGATACCGTAAAGGATTTTGTTGCCGTTGGCGATGTAAGCGTGAAAGTAATAGGGGCAGACAACAATGTGCTTTCAAGCGAAATACCTGTAAGACAGCTTATGGAGCAGATAGTTGCAAAAACGGGCCTTCCGCCGTATATGCTTGGCTTTTCGTGGTCTACTACTGAGCGAATGAGCCAGCAGCAGGCGGATATGCTCACAACTGAGCTTGAGGCATACAGGAAGATAATAACGCCCGTTCTTATGAAGATAGCGGCAAAATATATGGAGGTCAACTCCCTTTATCTGCCTGTAAAAATCAAGTGGGCAGATATCACGCTTCAGGATGAAACGGAGCACGCTAAGGCACGCCTTTACAACGCCCAGGCAGATAAATTACTCAAGGAGGGCACTGATGACTGATATACTTACAGTTAAAACATACACGCCCGACGAAAGCGATTTTGACAAGATAAGGGCGTTTACGCGCCGTGAGTTTTCAGAGGACGAGCTGTATGTGTTTGAGGCAACTTTATGTGACAACGATATAGACAGGGATTTTGAAAAATTCTCGGATAGTGCGCTCAGCGCGCTTCAGAAGCTTTTTATAGGCAAGACCGGCATAAAAGACCATTCAATGAAAGCTCAGGATCAAACGGCAAGAATTTTTGATACCCGTCTTGAAAAAACAGCGGGAAGAACAACGGCAGACGGCGAGTCGTATATTGCGCTCAAAGCAAAGGCTTATATGGTTCGCACCCCTGAAAACGAATCGCTTATAAAGGACATTGATGCGGGAATTAAAAAAGAAGTTTCCGTTTCATGCAGTGCGAAAAAAAGGATATGCTCTGTCTGCGGGTCAGACAGATCCGAATCGTACTGCGGTCATATAGCAGGCAAAACCTACGGGGGAAAACTCTGCTACACGATTCTTGACGATGTTTCCGACGCTTATGAATTCAGCTTTGTTGCCGTGCCCGCACAGAGAAACGCGGGCGTTGAAAAAGCGTTTGATACAGAAAAGGACGGTATTATGACTGAAGATATTATAAAGAAACTCAAAACGGGCGGCACAACTGTTTCCGATTCCGAGGCGGCTTATATAGTGGAGCTTGTAAGCGGCCTCAGTGATGACGCCGCTCTCGGCAGGGAATACAGAAAAAGTCTTATAAAAGACCTTGTAAAGCTGTGTAGCAAAGAGCTGCCGCAGCTTGATATTGAAATATTCAAAAAACTTGCCGATGTTATGACAGCGAAAGAGCTTGTATGCTTTAAAGAAGCGTTTGAAAAGCAGCGCGCTCAGCGTGAAAAGCCCTCCCCTCAGCTTGCAAAGCAAAAGGAGCAGGGCGCAAAAGGCTCTTTCAATGAATTCAGAATTTAGGAGGAACACAAATGAGAGTAGGATATAAGGGATTTAACGAACAGGTGCTCACCTTTCCTGCCGCAGATGAAATAACTGCGGGCAGTCCCGTTACCATTGCGGATACAGGTCTTATTGCAAACAGCACAGCAGACGCGGAGTTTGCGGGCATTGCTACACAGGGCGGAGATAAATTTGCCCCTGTTATGGTGAGCGGTTATACAAAACTTTCATACAGCTCAGGTACGCCGAAATGCGGCTGGCAGTATCTTACCGCAGACGGCAGCGGCGGTGTTAAATTTGCCTCCAGCGGCAAAAGAGCATATCTTGTTGTTGAATTTGATACAGACGCCAAGACCGTCGGCGTGATTCTTTGATGCAAAGGAGGATTTATAATGGCATTTGATAATATTAAGCTTGATAAGGGGCTTTATTCCTCTTCAAAAGGTTTTACCGCTTCTCTTGAGGCGGCTGACCCGTCCGAAAATTATATCGGCACAGAACTGGAGGGTCTTGATGCTTACCAGCGTCAGCTCAAAAGATTTAACATTAAGGTTTCCGGCACAGGGTCGGACAGTGTTTCTAAATTCTTCCAGACAAGTGATTCGGCTGTGCTTTTCCCTGAATATGTCAGCCGTGCTGTGCAGCAGGGTATTGAGGAAACCGATCTCCTTTCAAAGATAATCGCAACCACAACAGAGGTGGATTCACTCGATTACCGCTCTGTGGAAAGTATTCCGTCAGATGATGAAAAGGAGCTTGCCGCAGTAGGCGAGGGCGCATTTATTCCCGAAACTACCATAAGGGCAAAGGATAAACTTACCCGTCTTTATAAAAGGGGCAGAATGCTTGTTGCGTCATATGAGGCAATCAAGTTCCAGAAGCTTGATCTCTTTACCGTAACACTCAGGCAGATAGGCTCATATATCGCCCGCTCACAGTTTGCGGACGCTATTGAGGCGCTTGACGACGGCACTTCTGAAGTTATCTCTGCTTCGGGTGATACAGTAACATACAACGATCTTATCAATCTTTGGGCAAAGCTTTCGCCTTACAACATGACCACGGTAATCGCGGGCGTGCCCAGTATTTCCGCTCTTCTCAATATGGATGAATTCAAGGATTCGGTTGCGGGTCAGAATTTCCACGGAACGGGTAAAATGATTACTCCGCTCGGTGCGGAAATCGTAAAATGCAACGAGCTTGGCGCAGACAAGATTATTGCGCTTGATAAAAACGCTGCGCTTGAAAAAGTGTGCGCAGGCGGTGTTGTTACCGAGTATGACAAACTTATTGACAGACAGCTTGAAAGAGCAACTGTTACCACCATTGCGGGATTTTCAAAGATATTCCCCGATGCGTGCAAGCTTGTTGAATTCGGCGAGTAATAAAGAAAGGAGTGCGGGCGATGATAGACAGGGCGGAAGTCCTTGAATGCCTGAAAGAATTAGGCTTGTCCGAAAACCCTGAAAGTTACGGCGCGGTGATAGACTGTGCCTGCAGCAGCGTTTACGCCCGCTTAAAGGACAAGGCGTACGAAACGGACTGCCGAGCGGTCTTTCTTGCCGCCGCGCAGGCAAACTATATTATCTGCTGCGGCAGTGAACAGTCCGGCGGGTTTGATTCCTTTACCGCGGGCGATGTTTCGTTCAGCGGCTCAACAGGTGCGGCACAATCGGCAAAAGCCGTTCTTGCCGCCGCAAGGGAAAACGCCGCCGATCTTATTAATGACGGCGCCTTTGCTTTTAAGAGTGTCTGAATGAACAGAGCTATAAAAATTAAAAACGGCCTTAAAAAAGCAGGAAAACAGGTGTATCTTAAAGACGGCGAATGGGTCTCTACCCCGTTTTATGCCGTTGTTGCGCAGAAGTGGAGAAGCAACAGGTCAAACTTTGAGCAGGTGCAGACAGCGGCAGGTTCGGTCAGCAAGGACTATTTTACTTTTATAGGACCTTATGATCACAATATAATTTCTCTTTCCGATGACGCGCGGGTGCTTTTGGGAGATGAGGAATTTGTTTTTAAAAAGAAGGAAGAGGTAGCGGCAGGCGGCGAAAAGTTGTTTTACTGGGGTGTTCTGAGAAAGGTATGGTTGGGCGAAGATGATTGATTTCAGCAAAATTACGGCTCAGATAATCGAAAAGCTGAGTCAGAATGATTATTTTGAAAACTTTAAGATGATTTCGGCTTTTGAGCCGCGTCAAAAACCTACGATACCTAAAAGACCGGCTATAGTATGCGGAATTTCAGAGGCAAACGCGCAGACAGCCGCCCTTGGGGAAGATGTGCTGGCAGGGCAGGTCACTGCTTATGCGGATATCTATGCTCCTTACAGTATGCGCGGCTTTGATTTTCTGCAGACGGCAGGCAGGATATTTCAGTGTATTTGCAGTGATGTTCCCGTCTCTATAGGCGCAGGCTCAATTACTGCGGATGATGAGTCCGAATGTTTTGTAATGCGCCTTACGGTAACCTTTTCCGATAAGATTAATTTTGATTAAGACTGATACGGTGATTTTATGAATGAATATAGTGAAATTTATGAGCTTTCCGAGTATTTGAGGCTTGATTCAAAAAGGTACGATTCTTCAGTCGGTGGTGAATAAGAGATGATGATAAGGCTTAAATACAAGGATTTTGAGTTTGAGCAGAATCCCGCCGAGATCAGCGTCGAAAAATCAAAGAACATAAGCGAGCGCTCCCTGCCGTCAGCGGGGAGCGCCGTTGAGGAGATAGCGCAGAATGCGGCAAGTATAACGGTGAGCGGAAGGTTTTACGGCGCCGGCAGTGCTCAAACTGCGGCAAAGCTTGCCGCTCTTTATGATGACGAGGGAGCGGGCCCGCTTTTTTTGCCTGACGGAAGATTCTTCAGCGCCTATTTTTCTTCGCTTTATACTAACCTGAATGCAGCTGAAAATTCTGTGGAATACAAACTCGTTTTTAAAGAGGAAAGCGGCGGAGCCAGCTATAAAAAAGAGCGCAGTTTCGTTTTTGCAAAAGACGGGGAAAACTGTTTTGATATAGCTTATGCTAATTCCGTAAAACTTGAGGATATTATAGAACTAAACGGTTTCAAAACGCCTTTTGACGTGCAGGAAGGCCAAAGGGTGAGAATAAGATGATATTTGAAATTTTTGATTCGTCCGGCAAAGCATTAACAGATTTTGAAGTTGTATCGTATGAGCTTTCAAGCGAGATTGCGGCAGCGTGCGACGGGCTGCGGCTTTATATTTTTACAAAAAAAGCATTATCAGATGTCAGAACCGTCTGTGCGTATCAGGACGGAGTTAAGATATTTTACGGCTTTGCGGATAAGTTTCAGCTAAGCTATGACGAGGATGGATATACGGCTTTTGTTTACGCTCGGTCAAGCGCGTGTGTGCTTGTTGATAACGAAGCGTATCCGGGACAGTACAGCTGCCCCACATCAAGGCAGCTGTGGTACAATCACGCAAAGCCGTTCGGGTTTACTTTCGGTCTGCCGGAAGTGTTTACACAATCGGAATATATAGTCAGCAAGGGGCAGAGCTGTTTCGGAGCAATAGATAAGTTTATGCAGTATGCCTGCGGCAAAAGAATATATGTTACACCGGAGAATGAGGTGTGTGCTTTTGACACATCCGAAAATGTAAGATATCTTGATGCGGATAAAATAGTTTCTGTTTGCGCCACTGTTGATAAAAGCAGTGTTATAGGCAGAATAGATTATAAAATTAATTCGGATGAAAAATATATTTACCGCTTAGAAAGCCGCTTTGCTGATGACAACGCCGTAACATCCAGAAAGCTGATCAATCTTTCCTCCCTGCCTGTGTGGCAGAGAGAGGCAGAGGCTCACAGGCAGATATCTGAATCACTTGAAAACTATTTTACGGTTACAGTAATTCTTGCGGGAGATTGCGATTTAAGACTGTCTGACAGAGTGAGCGCCAATTTTGAACGGCTGGGAATAAGCGGAGAATTTATTTTAAGTTCTATTATCCGCGCTAAAAATTCAAAAGGTACAAAAACAACTCTTACATTAAGAAAAGAAATAGACGGGGAGCTGGTGAATTATGTGGCTGAGCAGGAGCTTTAAAAGTACGGAGCAAAACGCCGCCGAAACAGGAGTAATAACTCTCAATACAGACGATGTTACAGAGGCAAATTCCTCTTTGCCGTCAAGAAGTGCGCAGTGTTTTTCGCCTTACGGTTATTCATCACGTATTCCCGTAGGTGAAGAAGTGCTTATTGTTAACGGCGCGTCCGGTTTGGCGGTTGCCGGCACCAAAATGGATTCCGGCGCTCTTGAACAGGGCGAAGTTGAGATAAGGTCTCTAGGCGGGGCAAGTATTCTGCTGAAAAATGACGGAAGCGTAGTTATTAATTCCCTTGTTATTGATAAAAACGGAAATATTGAAGAGAGGTGAGCGCTACGGATATTTTTAACAGCGAAAGTGAATATGAAGCTATGGTGCTTGAAAACACAGCAAGAGTCATAAAAACTCACAGGGGTGATTTTTACCCTGACTGCGATTACGGCAGTGATGTCTATAAAACGGCAAATGAGCCTAAGGCGCTTTACGCTTTAAGTGCAGTGTGCCGCGCGCTGTATAAAATGGATGGAATATATCCCGTAAGCGCGCGCGAAACTGAAAACGGTTTTGACTTCACCATATTGCTCAACGGAGCGGAAAGGCAGGTGAGCGTTTCGTTTTGAGTATTACTTATGATGAGATATTACATGAAATGGAAACGCAGTTTTATAACGAGTGCGGCGAATACGTAAAGGATTATCCTGAAGTTGAGCTTAGATTTAAAGCGGTTGCAAGTGAGATATATGCAGCCCATACTGCGGCTGATTTCGCTCTCAAGCAGGCGTTTGTTCAGACGGCAACGGGCGAATACCTTGATAAGCATGCCGAGATGCGCGGCATAACCAGAAAGGGCGCTTCGCGCGCAACGGGGTATCTTTCTTTTTTTGTTACACAGGAATATGAGGAGAATGTCGATATACCGGAAGGCACTATCTGTTCCGTAAAAGACAACCCGCTTATTCAGTTTGCAACAAACTATCGAGCGTTTATATTACCGGGCGATACCGGAGTTACCATAGAAGCATCCGCGCTTAACGAGGGCGAGGAATACAACGTGCCTGCAGATAGTATTACGGTAATGGTAAATCCGCCCGAATATATATATTCCGTTACTAATCAGCGCGCATTTACCGGAGGCTCTGACCCTGAATCGGATGAAAGTCTTAGGCAGCGAATAATAGATTCTTACGGCAGCGCGCTCAGCAACGGCGTAAACGTGAAATCTATGATAGAGCAGATACTTACCATTGATGATATAAAAGACTGCAGTATTGAATATGACCCTGAGGAAAATATCACCCATGTGTGGTTAAGAACAGCCAGCGACGAACCGCTGGATTCCTATATCACGGATAAAGTTGAGGAAAAACTGGGCATTCTTGAAATATGCAATGTGGATTACGATATAACGCTTGCTCAGAAAAATGCGTTTTCTGTTTTCGCCGCTGTCCAGGCCGCCCGCGGTGCTGATAAGGAAAAACTGCTTTCCGATGTGGAAAATGCTATAAGGGAAGCATGTTCGGGTCAAAAGATAGGCACTCAGATAAATCTTTCAAGCGTTACTGCTTCGGTTATAAGTGTGGATAATGTGGAGCTTGCTGAAATCTCTGCCCAGCCTTCTTATGAAGGCGTTATTCCGTGCCCCACCGGCGGTTATTTATCTCTTGATGATGTTCAGGTGGAAATATATGAGTAATACGGTTTATGACAGGCTTTCCGCACTTATGCGGACTGTTGGCCTTGAAGGCGAGGAAGGCAGTGTTCAGCGCGCAGAAATAATTGCGTACAGCTATGCGGTTTCTCTTGCTCAGAACGCGGCGGAGCAGGCGCTCAGCGAGGTGTTTACAGACACTATGGGAGAAAAAGGACTGCTTATGTACTGCGATTTGCTTAACATAGAAACAGGAGAAACTCCTGAAGAAACAAAAAGCAAGATAATCGAACGCTTAGCTCAGGGCTTTTATACAATAAGCCTTGACGAATTCCGCACCGCAGAGGAAAACACCCCCGGATATAATTATACGTCTACATTTGACGGAGAAGTGGTAACCATTGACCCTGTCAGCAAAGACTCGCTTGCGGGGTTATCAAATCTGATTCAAAATTATTATCCCGCGTTTTATTTTCCTCAGTTTAAGGGGAAAGGGATTACTTTTGACTATCTTGATTCCCTTGATTACCGATGGTATGAAACAGACAGGCTTTCCCTGCCATTTTTTGTGTGGGAAAGCCTTGGGTAATACGAATTATCATATCGCGTATCCCACATACGCGCAAAAAAGATATGGTGGGGGAAAGGCAGGAAGATATAAATGAGCGCTACTAACCAAACTTCTTTTTTAGGTCTGTCAAGCTGGCTGGGAACAGACAAACCTCAGAGAACGGATTTTAATGCGGATAATGAAAAAATAGATAATTTTGCATCGGAGCACACTGCCGATGTCAAATGTCATCTTTCCGAAGAGGACAGGGAAAAATTTGATACTCCGTATTTTACGGGTGTGTATTTCGGAAACGGAAAAGAAAATCAAACCGTTTCTACAAACTGCCCGTTCAGTCCCAGCTTCGGATTTATATTCTGCTTGAATAAGCCATGGCAGGAAACGGATTTTACAAACAAGAAAAGTTACAGCTATGCGGCAATTTTCGCGTCAAGAGGAAGTATGCCGGGCATAAGCATCTCCGACAAAGATCTTGTGGTGTCAAATACTATTACGGCTGTATCCAACACTGAATATTCAAATATGAATGAAAGCGGACGAACGTATTTTTATGCCCTTTTCAGATAAAGATATTCTTTAGGATACGGCTTACAATTAAAGATAGATTTAAATGCTCAAAGCGGTTCGGATTTTACCGAACCGCTTTTTTCTTTACTTTATGAAAAAAGTATAATATAATAGTTTTTATTGATGCTGCGGCGCCGTTGCGCTGCTGAAAGGCGGTCTGATTATGATACTTGTTGTTGATGTAGGAAACACAAACACGGTTTTGGGCGTGTGGGATGCAGATAAACTTGTCTGCAGCGGCAGACTTTCCACTAATACGGGCGAAACCGATATTGAGTTTTCCATGAAACTCAGAACTTTCCTTGACTTAAATGGTGTAGGGCAGATAACGGGCGGCGTTATATCCAGCGTAGTTCCCGCTCTTGTGCGCACTATTAAAAGAGCCGTTGAAATGATATGCGGGGCTGAACTGATAGTTGTAGGCCCGGGAATAAAAACAGGGCTTAATATTAAACTTGATAATCCCGCAGAAATGGGTGCGGATCTTGTAGCGGGCGATGTTGCGGTTATAAACAAATATAAGCTTCCCGCAATCCTTTTTGATATAGGCACGGCAACAACCGCTTCCGTTATAGATAAATCAGGCGCACACCTCGGCGGAGCTATAATGTGCGGAGTCAAAACGGCAATAAACGCGCTTTCAAGCGGCACGGCACAGCTTCCGCAGATAGATATTTCCGCTCCGTCCAAGATCATAGGCGCAAATACTATTGACGCAATGAAGTGCGGCTCCGTAATAGGTACAGCGGCGCTTATAGAGGGCATGGTTATGCGCTTTGAAGAAGAGCTCGGAGAGAAAGCAACCGTAGTTATAACGGGCGGTCTCGGCGGCTCTATAGCAAAAGAACTCAGAATTCCCGTAACAGTAGATGATAATCTTCTGCTTGAGGGTCTCAGAATAATTTACGAAAAGAACCAGAAATAATCAGGAGGCAATATTTTGGCTGTATTCAGACCATTCAAAGCATTCAGACCGGCTGAAAAATACCAGCGTCTTATCCCGGCACTGCCGTATGATGTTATGAGCAGCGACGAGGCGCGTGAGGCAGTTCGTTCAAATCCGCTTTCTTTTCTTCATGTGGACAGAGCAGAGATAGATTTTCCGCCTGGAAAAAGCCCGTATGAAAAAGATGTTTATGAAAAGGCTAAAGAAAATCTTTTAAACCTTGAAAAAAGCGGAGCGCTTGTTCAGGACGAAAAACCGTGCTTTTATATTTACCGCCAGGAAATGAACGGCAGAGTGCAGACGGGTATTGCCGGCTGTGCTTCAATAGATGATTACATGAATAATGTAATCAAAAAGCATGAGAAAACGCTTGCCAAAAAAGAGGCGGACAGGATACGCCACGTAAGTGTAACCAATGCAAATACAGGCCCCATCTTTCTGACTTACAGAAAAAATGATGAGATAACACGCATAATCAACGATTTTGCAGATAAAAACAGACCTGTCTACAATTTTGAGGCGGCAGGTGCGCTTCAAACGGTGTGGGTAATAGACGATGATGAGATAAATTCCCGCCTGAGCGAACTTTTCGGGTCTGTAAAAGCGTTTTATATAGCAGACGGTCATCACAGGTGCGAATCTGCTGTTCGTGTCGGTCAGATGAAAAGATATGAAAACAGCAGTTATACGGGTGATGAGGAGTTCAACTTTTTCCTTGCCGTTGCTTTTGCCGATTCCGATCTGCGCATTATGGATTACAACAGGGTTGTAAAGGATCTCAACGGATTTTCTCCCGCTGAATTTATCGGCAGAATATCTGATTCTTTCGAAGTGAAGAAGCAGGATAAGCCTTATTCCCCTTCAGAAAAACATACTTTCGGCATGTTTCTTGACGGGCAGTGGTATTCGCTTAAAGCAAATGAAAAAATAATTAATGATTTTAACCCGGTTGAGGCGCTTGATGTTTCTGTGTTACAGAATAATCTGCTTGACCCTGTTCTCGGAATTAAAGATCCTAAAAATGATGAGCGTATAGATTTCATAGGCGGTATAAGAGGTTTAAGCGAACTCGAAAAAAGAGCAAACACAGATATGAAGCTTGCTTTTTCAATGTATCCCACAACGGTGGGTGAACTAATGGCGATAGCCGATGCAGGCGAGATAATGCCGCCGAAATCAACATGGTTCGAGCCGAAACTGCTTTCAGGTATATTTATTCATCATCTTTCATAAGCGCAAATTTTGTATCGGTTTATAATTTGTTTATAATCTGAGTTGTAAAACCGCGTTTAATATGTTAAAATAGTACATCATAATATTTAGGAGCATTTGAGTATGAAAATCGCACTCGAATACGGCAAGGATTTTGATATAAAACGTCAGACCGAATATGCCGTAAAAGGAATTACAAAAATCTGTAACAAAATCGGCCCCAGAAAGCCCGGCTCACCTGAAGAGTACCGTGCACAGCAGTGGTTCCAGAAAGATATGAAAAACTACTGCGAGGAAACAAGAATAGAGGAGTTTACTCTACACCGTCAGGGATTTATGGGATTTATTCCGTTTACGGTTGCCTGCGGTATCGCAAGCGTGTTCGTAAACTGGTTTGCAAGCCCAATAGCTGCATTTATCCTTTGTATACTTGCATTTATTCCGCTTGTATTCGAATTCCTTATGTATAAGCAGTTCGATGATTTCCTTTTCCCGAAGCAGACTTCACACAATATGATAGCGGTAAGAAAGCCGTCGGGCGAGGTTAAGAAAAGATTTGTAATGGTAGGTCATTCCGATTCACAGTTTGAATGGACTCTTAACTACCTTATAGGCGGCCTTCAGGCAAAGCTTTTTGTTGAAATCCCCGCTGTTGTAGGCCTTGTTGTTGATACAGTTTTTGCGCTTGTCTGCATAATCGCCGGCAAGGGCGCTGCAGCAATGAGTATAGAAAACACAAAGTGGTTCTTTATCACATTCTTTGTTGTTTCATGTGTGTTCATCCCATTTGAGTTTGCATTCCTCTTTTTCCAGAGCTGGACTAAATCAGTTCCCGGAGCATCTGATAACCTTTCAGGATGCTATGTAGGAATGGCTACTATTAAAGCGCTTGCCGAGGCAGGCATACGCTTTGAAAACACTGAAGTAATGCTTGTATGTTCAGGCTCTGAGGAAGCAGGTCTGCGCGGAGCTAAAGCATTTGCAAAGGCTCATGAAAAAGAGCTTAAAGATATTCCTACATGTGTTGTTGCCATTGATACATTCAGAGATCTTGAAACAATGGCTGTATATCACAAAGATCTTTCAGGCACTCTCCAGCACCATGAGGGCGCAAAAGTGCTTATGCATGACGCAAGCGCAAACTGCGGATTTGACGTTAAGTATGAATCTATTTACATAGGCGGTTCAGACGCTGCGGCATTTACCCAGCGCGGAATTCCCGCAACGGGATTTGCAGCTATGGATCCTGCCCCGCCGAGATATTACCACACTCGTCTTGATACTCCGGAAAATCTCAGACCGGAAGCAATTGAAGCGGGTATTTCAATTATGGTTGAGGCGTGCTGTATGTTTGATAAAGACGGCGCCAAGGGCATTACAGACTGATTATTATTGCATTGCCGGCTTTCACTGGGTATCCTAATGAAAGCCGGTTTTTTAAAGGCTGAAAGCGAATGATTTTCTGGCAGGTGATTTGATTGAAACTTCTTGTGCTGGACGGAAACAGCATTATAAACAGGGCGTTTTACGGTATAAAGCTTCTTTCCACAAAAAGCGGTATCTACACAAATGCGGTATACGGATTTCTGAATATTCTTCTTAAACTTAAAGAAATTTCGCAGCCGGATGCAATCGGTGTTGCTTTTGACGTTCATGCCCCCACTTTCAGGCATAAAAAGTATGATGAATACAAGGCGGGCAGGCACGCAATGCCCGATGAACTGAGAATGCAGATGCCGATATTAAAAGATATTCTTAAATCTCTCGGTATAAAGACTGTGGAATGTGAGGGCTGGGAAGCGGATGATATCCTCGGCACCCTTGCCCAAGCTTGCCGTTCAGCGGGCAATGAGTGCTTTATAGCCACGGGAGACAGGGATTCTCTCCAGCTTGCGCACGGCGGAGTAAAGGTGCTGCTTGCGCATACAAAATCAGGCAGGCCCGTTACTGATATATATGATGAAAATACCGTTATGGAAGAGTACGGCGTAACCCCCGCAGAGCTTATTCAGGTAAAGGCTCTTCAGGGCGATTCAAGCGATAATATTCCCGGTGTTGCGGGCGTAGGGGCAAAAACGGCGCTCGATCTTATTCAGCGATTTCATAATATCGATTATATTTATGAAAATCTTGATGAGATAGATATAAAGAAAGGCGTGCGTGAAAAGCTTGCCCGTGATAAGGATAAGGCATATCTTTCACTTGATCTCGGCACTATACGCACGAACGCCCCCGTTGATACAGATATAAATTCATATATCCCCGGCGATAATTCAGGTGCCGCAATGCTGCTTGCAAAATATGAGCTTTACAGCCTTATTGATAAATTCGGGCTTAATGCTCAGCAGGCGGTTGAGCCTGTGCATCAGGAAGAAAAAACTGCAGTTACGGTGAAAGAAATGGAAGACCCCGCTGGTTTCAGCTTCGGCGAGGAACTTTATTTCACTTTTGATATTGAGAATAACGAAATTTCACGTATGTACTTCGCAAACGGAGATACCGTTATCACCCTTTCCGCTTCGGATGCAGGCTTTGAAGATTTTGTAAAAAGGCTGTTTGAAAGCGATGCTTGTAAATATTCCTATAATACAAAGTATCTCCACCGCCTTGCCGCAACTCTCGGAACGGACTGCAAAAACGTCTGCGGCGATCTTATGCTTTCCGCATATTTACTGCGCCCGTCAGACAGCAATTATGATATTGACCACCTTTGCCTTGAATACGGCATTGCTTTGCCTGACGGCGGCGAAGAAAGCCAAAATGCCGTTTATGCGGCAGTGCTGAAAAGACTGTTTGAAAAAACCGATGTTCTCCTCAAAGAGGCGAACCAAACAGATCTTCTGAATAACATTGAACTTCCGCTTGCACGTGTGCTTGCAAAAATGGAGACGGCAGGTTTCGCTGTTGATAAAAAGGGTATAGAGGATTTCGGAAACCGTCTCGGCAGCAGGATAGATGAGCTTATTGCTCAGATTTACAGCGAGGCGGGCAGAGAATTTAATGTAAACTCACCGAAACAGCTGGGTACAGTGCTGTTTGAGGAAATGCAGATACCCTGTAAAAAGAAAACCAAGAGCGGTTATTCCACTAAAGCGGAAGTGCTTGAGGAACTTGCCCCCGAATATCCAATCGTAAAACTAATACTTGAATACAGAAGCCTTGCCAAACTGAAATCAACTTACTGCGACGGTTTGCTCAAAGTTATTCAGGCGGACGGCAGGATACACACTTCGTTTAATCAGGTAGAAACACGCACGGGCAGAATTTCGTCGCTTGAACCCAATCTTCAGAATATTCCTATCAGGACGGAACTCGGCAGGGAAATGAGACGTTTCTTTGTTGCCGAAAGCGGCTCAACTCTTATTGACGCCGATTACAGTCAGATTGAACTCAGAGTGCTTGCCGCCCTTGCTAATGACGAAAATATGATAAATGCCTTCAATAACGGCGAAGATATTCATAAGACCACTGCAGCGCAGGTGTTCAATCTGCCGCCCGAAATGGTAACACCTCTCCTGCGCTCACGCGCAAAGGCGGTTAATTTCGGTATCGTTTACGGCATCGGCGCTTTCAGCCTTGCAAAAGATATCGGCGTTTCGGTAAAAGAAGCAAAGGATTATATAAACGGCTACCTTCACCATTTCAGCGGAGTTGCCGAATATATGGATAAAATGATTGAAACCGCCAAGGATAACGGCTATGCCGAAACTCTTTTCCACCGCAGAAGGTATCTGCCAGAACTCGCTTCATCAAATCATATGATGCGTGCTTTCGGTGAAAGAGTGGCAAGGAATATGCCTATTCAGGGCACGGCGGCTGATATAATCAAAATCGCAATGATACGCGTGTGCGAAAGCCTTGAAAAGGAAAACATGAAATCCCGCCTTATACTTCAGGTGCATGACGAGCTTATTGTTGAATCGCCTGCTGATGAAGCTGAAAAGGCGCTTCAAATAGTTACAAGAGAAATGGAAAACGCCTGCAAACTCAGGGTGCGCCTTGTAGCAGACGGAAAAATCGGAAAAACCTGGTACGATTCGCATTGATTTAATGATATGGAAATAGAAAAATTATCCGAAAAATATATTAAAGATGTTGCTCAAATAGAAAAAGCGTGTTTTTCAAAACCGTGGGATGAGATATCGATTGCCGCAGAACTGAAAAACGAGTTTTCTGAATTTTATATTGCCGTTGAAAACGGCACTGCTGTCGGCTTTGTAGGGCTTTATGCTCTCACAGGCGAAGCGGATATCGTGCGTGTAGGCGTTCTGCCGCAGTACAGAAACCGCGGCATAGCCCGCGCAGTTCTCACCAAAAGTCTTGAAAATGTTGACGGCGATGTTTTTCTCGATGTCAGGGAAAGCAATGTCCCTGCTATATCGCTTTACCGTTCACTTGGGTTTTATGATACGGGTGTGCGAAAGGATTATTATTCCGATCCTGAGGAAAATGCTGTGCTTATGAAAAGAGATGCCGTTAAAGGAGGTAACGATATTGCTGATACTGGGAATTGAATCCTCTTGTGATGAAACAGCGGCTGCCGTTGTTGAAGACGGCAGAATTGTAAAATCCAACGTGATAGCTTCCTCTTTGGAGGAGCATAAGCTTTACGGAGGCGTTGTGCCCGAGATAGCGTCCCGCCGCCATGCTGAGGCTATCAGCGGCGTTGTTGCTCAGGCGCTTGAGGACGCAGGCTGTTCGCTGGATGATATAGAGGCGGTAGCGGTAACATTTGCCCCCGGGCTTATCGGAGCTCTGCTTGTGGGTGTAAGCTTTGCAAAGGGGCTTGCTGTTTCTGCTGATAAACCGCTTGTACCTGTTCATCATCTGCGCTCGCATATCGCGTCAAATTATCTTACAAGTGATGTTGAGCCTCCGTTTTTAAGCCTTGTTGTCAGCGGCGGTCATTCGCATATTGTTGCGGTAAACAGCTATACGGATTATAAAATAATAGGAAAAACACGTGATGACGCGGCGGGCGAAGCGCTTGACAAAGCGGGCAGAGCAATGGGTCTGCCGTATCCGGGCGGCGTCAGCATAGATAAGATAAGCCCGCAGGGCAATCCTGAGGCATATCATTTTCCGCATCCGAAAGTTGACGACGCGCCTTATGACTTTTCATTCAGCGGTCTTAAAACCTCCGTTATAAATACAATACACAACTCAGCGCAGAAAGGCATTGAGATCAATACCGCTGATCTTGCCGCTTCATATCAGAAAGCCGTTGTAGACTGCCTTGCAGGCAATCTTGAAAAGGCGGCTAATGATTTCGGCTATAAAAAAATAGTGCTTGCAGGCGGTGTTTCGGCAAATTCTCTGCTCAGAAGCGAGTGCGAAAAGCTTTGCAAAAAGCACGGAATAAAGCTTTATAAGCCTGAACTTAAGTATTGCGGAGATAACGGAGCAATGGTTGCGGCTCAGGGATTTTATGAGTATAAAAGCGGCGTGCGCGCGTCTTCAAATTTAAATGCTTATGCAAATATGCCAATAGATATCGTTAAATTTTAGTGAATTAGTATAGTATCACTATTGAATTTCAAAAAATAGTTGGTATAATATTAATGACAAATGAGCCTGGGGCTCTTTGTCCTGAAATTGTTAATAATTAATAAAGGAGAATAAATATGGAAACTAATCTTACAAAAAATCCATCACTCCTTGCGTGGCTTGACGAGAAAATAGAACTTCTCAAGCCCTCCAAGATTATGTGGATTGACGGCTCAAAAGAGCAGATTGACGCCCTTAAAGCAGAAGCTGTTGAAACAGGCGAAATGATTAAGCTCAACGAGGATTTGCTTCCTGACTGCTATCTTCACAGAACAGCGGTTAACGACGTTGCCCGTGTAGAGGACAGAACTCTTATCTGCTCACGTGAAGAGAAGGATGCAGGCCCCACAAACCACTGGATGGATCCCGTTAAAGCTTATGAAATGCTTTACGATATTGCTAAGGATTCATATCAGGGCAGAACAATGTATATCATCCCCTATTCAATGGGCCCCGTTGGTTCACCGTTCTCAAAGATCGGTATCGAGATCACGGATTCAATCTATGTTGTTCTCAATATGAATATTATGACAAGAGTAGGCAAGAAAGTTCTTGACGCTCTTGGAGATTCAGATGACTGGGTACGCGGCATGCACTGCAAGTGCGATGTTGATCCCGAAAAGAGATGGATTTGCCAGTTCCCCGAGGATAACACCATTATCTCTGTTAACTCAGCTTACGGCGGAAACGTTCTTCTCGGCAAAAAGTGCTTTGCACTTCGTATAGCTTCATATCTCGGTAAAAATGAGATGTGGCAGGCAGAGCATATGCTCATTCTCGGTGTTGAAAAGCCAAACGGCGAAATCAAATATATCTGTGCCGCTTTCCCGAGCGCTTGCGGCAAAACCAACCTTGCTATGCTTATTCCTCCCGAGGGATATAAGAAGAAGGGTTATAAGGTTTGGTGCGTAGGCGATGATATCGCTTGGATCAGAAAAGGTCCTGACGGCAGACTTTACGCTATCAACCCCGAAAACGGTTTCTTCGGCGTTGCTCCCGGCACAAACGAAAAATCAAATCCGAATGCTCTTGCTGCTACTAAGAAGGGCACTATCTTTACAAATGTTTGCCACGATCTTGACAATAACTCAGTTTGGTGGGAGGGCCTTGATGATAACCCGCCTACAAACGCAATCAACTGGAAGGGCGAACCCTGGAACGGCAAAGAGTCTGATGAAAAGGGCGCTCATCCCAACTCAAGATTTACTGCTCCCGCAGTTAACTGCCCCTGCATCTCTTCAGAGTTTGAAAATCCGCAGGGTGTTCCGATTTCAGCATTCGTATTCGGCGGCCGTCGTGCTAAGCTCACTCCGCTGGTATATCAGTCAAAGAGCTGGAATCACGGCGTATTCGTAGGTTCAATCATGGGTTCTGAAACAACTGCTGCAGCTACAGGCGCAGTAGGCGTTGTTCGCCGTGACCCGATGGCTATGCTTCCGTTCTGCGGCTACAACATGGGCGATTACTGGAAGCACTGGATCGAGATCGGTGAAACTCTTGACGAGGATAAGGCTCCCAAGATCTTCAATGTAAACTGGTTCCGTAAGGATGACGAGGGTCATTTCCTGTGGCCTGGTTTCGGCGATAACCTTCGTGTTCTTGATTGGATTATTGACCGCTGCGAGGGCAAGGTAGACGCTGTTGAAACAGCTATCGGTTACCTTCCCAAGGCTGAAGACATCAATCTTGAAGGCCTTGATATGACTAAAGAGGATCTTGAAAACATCCTTGATGTTGATAAAGATGCTTGGAAAGAAGAACTCAAGGGCGTTGAAGAGCTTTACGCTAAATTCGGCGATACTCTTCCCAAAGAGCTTGAGGCAGAACTCAATACCGTTAAGGCAAACCTTGACAAATAATTAGTTCACATTCGCGCTGTGTAAGGAAATCCTTATGCAGCGCGATTTCGTTTTTTTACTTTATTTTTCTTGAGTTTTCTTGTTTTTATCTGCAAATATTATCCCTTTTCTGCCATTATTTTCCTGATTTCAAAAATACACAAAAATATTAACGAATTTGTTAAAAATCTGACATAAATGCTTATTGATATTGTGAAACCATCAATGTATAATAATCATTGCAGATAATATAAATTATTATCCGCTTTTTTACGGAGATGAATAAAAGTGGATTTTTTATGCGAAAATTGCCGCTGGTATATATGTGATGAAGATAGCGGAGAGGAATATTGCAACGCTCTTTTGGATGAGGATGAGTATGCGGAAGTTACTCAGAGTCTCAGCAGGGGAAAGTGTAAGTATTTCTGCCCGGACGGCGGCGAGTATGAAATTGTCAGGAGGCAGAATTGATTTATGTTTGCTACGCGAAAGAAATCAGTAAGCATAAAAAGCGCTGCAATTTTTTTGGCAGTTCTGCTCTTAATATCGTTCGTATCTGTTATTGTTGACCGCAATGTTAATGCAAACACCGTTTATGTTAACGGCAGGGCAATGGTGCTTGGCGTCGGGCAGGAATATGAATATCCCGTTCAGGGAGAGGAAATAGTTCATTTCAAAAGTTATAACAAAGATGTTGTAACAGTTGATTCGCAAGGCGTTTTCAAGGCGGTTGCCAAAGGCTCCGCTCTTGTTAAGGTAGGCACTTCCAAATTTACCGTCTATGTAGAGGATGCCCCCACAGCCCTTTCATTTGCAGAAAGCGATTTTTCCATCGGAACCGGAGAAAAATATATGCCCGTTCTTAATGTTGAGGGCAGTGAGCTCAATACGGGCTTTCAATTCACATCTTCTAATCCCGATGTTCTCGGCGTGGACAGCGCAGGAAATGTTATCGGTGTTTCACAGGGCACAGCTGATCTGAATGTTAAAAGTTATAACGGCCTTTCGGCGAATGCAAAGGTAAGCGTTCTTGCCGCTCCCGAAACGGTGCAGTTCCCTGCTCAGGAGAAAACGATTTATATAGGTACCGAAAAATATTTCCGCCCAACTGTTTCGTCAGGCAGTGCCTCAAAAATGATTTATATTAATTCAGATAATACAAACGTCCTTAAAACGGAAGGCTCAAAGCTTATTCCCGTTTCTGAGGGAGAGGCAAATATTACGGCAACAACTTATAACGGCAAAACGGCAACATGCAAGGTAACTGTTTTGAACGCGCCGTTTTACATAAGAACGGATCTTGACCCTTCTAAACCTATGATAGCCCTTTCGTTTGATGACGGCCCAAACAGCAGAACTACTTCCGTTGTGCTTGATACACTTGAACAGTATAACGGTTCAGCAACATTTTTTATGGTCTCAAACCGTCTTTCACGTCAGGGAAATGCTGATTGCGCTAAAAGAATGGTGGAACTTGGCTGTCAGCTCGGAAACCATACTTATGACCACAGTCATTACGGTAAAGATGTAACGGCTGATGATATCAAAAACGGCGCAAACGCAATTAAGGAAGTTACAGGGTATTATCCTTCGGCGTTCAGACCAACAGGCGGATATCTGTCAGATACTATCAAGCAGAATGCAAGTGCGCCTATATGTCTATGGAGTGTTGATACGAACGACTGGAAGTATAAAGATGCCGAAAAAGTAAAGAATTACGTGCTTTATGCGGCGGGGGACGGAGACGTCATCCTTATGCACGATATTTATAAAACAAGCGCCGAGGCTGTTCAGATGTTTGTGCCGGAACTCGTTTCGCGCGGATATCAGATTGTAAATATCGCAGAATTGGCGTATTATAAAGATGTGGATATGAATAACGGGCAGATTTACAGCTCGTTCTAATAAAATGGAGGTATTGCTTTGGTACAGCTCAGAGGTTATAAGGTAAATAAGCTTGAGATTGAAAACAGAGTTAAACCCGGGGTACAGCTCAAACTTCAGAATCAGGTAAAATACAACGTCAATTATATGGATGACGCAAAAAGATGCGTTGGTATAGTTGAGTTCAGAATTACCGATTCTGATTTAAACCCATTTGAGATGCGCCTTGAAATGGTTGCCGAGTTTACTTTTGAAGACGGCGATGAAAAGCCTGATATTCATACTCAGTCTTTCGATCAGCTTTTCCCGTTCGTAAGAATGACGGTTAATACTGCCGCGTCTTTAACAGGGCTTCCGGGGCTGATGATACCAATAATGCATCTGAATAAGGATACAGTAACGGTAGGAAAGCCGCAGGAACAGGAAAAAAGTCCGCTTAATTGAGTCTTATTTATTGACTTGATTTTTAATATGGGATATAATCAAACAGGGAATGGAGCTCAGTGCCCCGTTCCCGTTTTGCGCGTAATAAACGAATAGCCTTGAGCTTTCGTATTTTATTGATAGGAGAATTTTAATTATGGTTAGAGCAATAGTAGGTGCCAACTGGGGCGATGAGGGTAAAGGTAAAATTACCGATATGTTCGCGCAGCAGGCGGATATAGTTATTCGTTTTCAGGGCGGTGCCAATGCGGGCCACACAATTATAAATGAACACGGCAGATTTGCGCTTCACCTTATGCCCAGCGGCGTTTGCAGTGAAAACACAGTCTGCATCATAGGAAACGGCGTTGCGCTCGATATTGATAAGTTTATCAACGAACTTAATGAGATTAAAAAAGCCGGTCTTAATCCTAAGCTTCTTGTTTCAGAACGCTGTCAGATTCTTATGCCCTATCATATAAAACTTGATGAGTATGAGGAAGAACGTCTCGGAAAAGCTGCTTTCGGCTCAACAAAAAGCGGTATAGCTCCGTTCTTTTCGGATAAATATTCCAAGATCGGTATCCAGGTAAATGAGCTTTTTGATGATGAAGTTCTCAGGGCAAAGCTCAAAAATATCTGCACTCTTAAAAATCTTACTTTAAAGTATGTTTACAATAAGCCGCTGCTTGATGAGGAAGAGCTTTATAATGTATGTATGAAATACAAAAAGGAGATTGAGCCGTTTGTATGCGATACTCATACATATATTCAGAATGCTCTTAAAGAGGGTAAGGAAATCCTTCTTGAAGGTCAGCTCGGTACTTTAAAAGATCCCGATTTCGGTATTTACCCGATGGTAACCTCTTCTTCAACGCTTGCGGGCTACGGCTGTGTAGGCGCAGGTATTCCTGCAAACCAGATAAAAGATATCGTTACAGTTACAAAGGCATACTCAAGCGCTGTCGGAGCAGGTGAGTTCGTTTCTGAAATTCTTGATGAGGACGAGGCTCAGGAGCTTCGTATCCACGGCGGTGATAAGGGCGAATTCGGTGCCACAACAGGCCGTCCGCGCCGTGTTGGCTGGTTTGACTGCGTTGCAACACGCTATGGCGTTGAGTGCCAGGGCGCAACTCAGGTAGTTATGACCGCTCTTGATTGTCTTTCATATCTTGAGGAAATCAAGGTGTGCGTAGGTTATGAGCTTAACGGCGAAGTAATAAAATACTTCCCCACAACTCCGTCACTCAAAAAATGCAAGCCTGTTTATGAAACATTAAAGGGCTGGCACTGCGATATTAAGGGCATCAGAAATTATGATGAACTTCCTCAGGAAACAAGAGATTACGTTGAGTTCATCGAAAAAGAGATAGGGCACCCCATCACTATGGTATCAAACGGCCCTGAAAGAGAAGCAATCATTTACAGAAATAAGTAACAATAAAACCTCCGCTGTTTTCAGCGGAGGTTTGTTTTTAAGGTTTTCTGTCTTGAAATAACCGCATAAATTGTATATAATAATATTCCTATAGACAATTAATTAATCAGGGAGGTTTTTATGGAAAAAATTCTTGTTCTTGATTTCGGCGGTCAGTATAATCAGCTTATCGCGCGCCGTGTGCGTGATAATAATGTTTACGCAGAGATTCTGCCTTATACAACACCGATTGAGGATATCAAAAAGAATGACTACAAGGGTATAATTTTCACCGGCGGCCCCAATTCCGTTTATGATATGAGCTCACCTCATTATTCCAAGGAAATTCTTGAACTCGGTGTGCCTGTGCTCGGTATCTGTTACGGCTGCCAGCTCATTGCTTGGATGCTCGGCGGCAAGGTGGAAACAGCACCCGTTTCCGAATACGGTAAGATTGAGCTCCATGCAAAAAAATCTCCGCTGTTTAAAGATGTGCCGGAAAACAGCACTGTGTGGATGAGCCATACGGATTATATTTCAGAGGCTCCCGAGGGCTTTGAAGTTGTAGGATTTACAAACGATTGCCCCTGCGCTGCTATGCAGAATACTCAGAAAAAGATTTATGCCGTGCAGTTTCACCCTGAGGTTACACACAGTGAGTACGGTATGCAGATGCTTCGCAATTTCCTTTATGAGGTTTGCGAATGCAGCGGCGACTGGGTTATGGATAATTTCATTGAAACTACTGTTGAAAAACTTCGTGCCCAGATAGGTGATAAGAATGTAATTCTCGGCCTTTCGGGCGGCGTCGATTCTTCAGTTGCGGCAGGTCTGCTCTCAAGAGCTGTCGGCAAACAGCTCACCTGCGTTTTTGTTGATCAGGGTCTTATGAGAAAGGACGAGGGCGATTTTGTTGAAAAGACTTTTACAAGCCTTTTTGATATGAATTTCGTTCGCGTAAATTGCGGAGACAGATTCCTTGCAGCGCTTAAAGGCGTTACAGATCCTGAGCAGAAAAGAAAAATAATCGGCGCTGAATTCTTTAATGTTTTCTGGGACGAGATCAGAAAACAGAAAGATAAGGGCTTCTTTGCACAAGGCACCATTTATCCGGACTGCATCGAAAGCGGCAAGGGCGATGCGGCTGTTATCAAAACACATCACAATCGCGTTGAAATGCCTAAGGACGTTGAATTTCTCGGCGTTATTGAACCGCTTTGTGACTTGTTCAAGGATGAGGTTCGCCGCGTCGGCGAAAAACTCGGTATTCCCAAGGAACTTGTATGGCGTCAGCCGTTCCCCGGCCCCGGTCTCGGCGTACGCGTTATAGGCGAACTCACCGCTGATAAGATAAAGGTTCTTCAGGAAGCAGACTGGGTGCTTCGTGATGAAATGGCTAAAAACGGTTATGAAAAAAATCTTGCGCAGTTCTTCTGCGTTCTTCCTAATGTTCAGACAGTCGGCGTAATGGGCGATCATAGAACTTATGACCACCTTATAGCTATCAGAGCCGTAACTACGGATGATTTTATGACTGCCGATTGGGCAAAGATACCTTATGATATCCTTGCAAAAGTCTCAAACCGCATTACAAACGAAGTCGAGCACGTCAACCGCGTTGTCTACGACATCACTTCCAAACCCCCCGGAACCGTGGAGTGGGAATAAATTCTCACACTTAAAAAAGCCCGTAGTTATGCGGTTTTAGCCGTTTGAGTGTCCCTCGTGGCAACAAAATGGCAACATTATTTGAATTATTGTAAAAGTAAAGAGCTATCTGATTTCAAGTTGAAGTCAGATAGCTCTTTTGTTTTTTCCGTTCAATCTTTCAGCTGGTCTTTGAATGCTTCGACCATTGCGTCGCTGAGTTCCTGCGACGGAACTTTTACATAGCCGGAGGCTTCATCATATTTCGGATAATTGTAACGCCACCTGTCGTAGTCCTCACGGGATATTTCCCCACTATGATACTGCTCCGCCTGCTCCGCCCATGCGGAAACCATTTTGCAAAGCTCGGCTGCGTCTTTACCCTTTCGGGGATCAATACGCATGGAAACGCCGCTCTCGTTCTTTTCAACCGTCAGACCGTAGCGGTCTTCCAATGTAAACAGGGTGTGCATTAAACCAAGATAGCTGTCAATGTCGGGCACAGACAGAGCCAGCGGTGAAACTCCAAGCACACCGGCAAGACTTTCTGTTAAATCAGCTTTGGGCGTTCTTGAGCCTGATTCATATTGCGCCATACGGATATCCGCCGTTTTTTCGGGAAAGCCGACTACCGTTCCCAAATACTTTTGTGTCATTCCCCGCAGATTGCGGAAAAAGCGAATTCTCTCACCGATTGCCATAACCATTACGCTCCTTATGTATGGATTGTGCAATCAGTATAGCATATAGATTTAATGCCTGTCAATATAACTATAGCAAATAAATTTAATATTTTTTCGAAAACCGCTTGACTTTACGGAATTTGCTTAGTATAATAACAGTACAAACTTAAACTAATAGCGTTAAGTTTCAAAGATGAATAACCGTCGTGCGTCACGGTAATGGCGTACCCGCCCGGGCAAATCGGAAGGCGGCAAGAAAGTATTCCGACACGAAAGAATCAATCATAAAAACAATCCGAAGGAGGTGAACGGAGTGTCCGAAATAACTTTTATGAAAGTGGATGAAGTCGCTGAAGAACTCGGCGTTTCCAAATCATACGCCTATAAAATCGTGCAGAAGCTAAATGCCGAACTGAAAGAACAGGGATTCCTGACAATTTCAGGGCGTGTGAATAAGCAATATTTTATGGAGCGCACCTGTTACGGTGCAATCAGGAAAGAGAGGTTATGAAATGGCAGTTTATAAAGACGAAAAGACAAACACATGGAGGGTACTGTACCGCTACACCGGCTGGAACGGTGAGCGCAAGCAGTCGCAGAAACGAGGGTTCAAAACAAAGCGTGAAGCACAGGCTTGGGAGCGAGAACAGCTTAACAAGCTGGGCGGTGATTTGGATATGAACTTTAAGAGCTTTGTGCAGCATTATACCGAGGATATGCAGGCTCGTATTAAGGAGAACACTTGGGCAACCAAGGAACATATCATTCAGACAAAGCTAATGCCCTATTTCGGTAAGCTGAAGATGTGCAACATAACCGCCCAGCAAATCATCAGCTGGCAAAATGAGATGATGAACTACAAGGATGAAAACGGTAAAGGGTACTCACCTGTATATCTGAAAACAATTCATAATCAGCTCAGCGCAATTTTCAATCACGCAGCTAAGTACTACAATCTGAGAGAAAATCCGTGTGTGAAAGCTGGCAGTATGGGCAAGAAGAAAAACCGAGAAATGCTCTTTTGGACAAAAGAAGAGTATATGAAATTTTCAGAAGCAGTGATGGATAAGCCGATTTCTTTCTATGCCTTTGAAGTCCTTTACTGGACAGGCATTCGTGAGGGTGAACTTTTGGCTTTAACTCCTGCTGACTTCGATTTTGAGAAATACACAATGACAATCAATAAGTCATTTCAGCATTTAAACGGCAGAGATTTAATCACTACACCGAAAACAGAAAAAAGTAATCGAGTGATCAGGATACCTAAGTTCCTCGCAGAAGAAATGCAGGAATATTTGGAATCACTTTACAATGTACAACCTCAGGACAGAATGTTCCCGATTACAAAAAGCTATCTATACCGTGAGATGCAGAGAGGCTCAAAGGAAAGCGGCGTAAAACGCATCAGGATACACGATATCCGACACAGCCACGTCAGTCATCTGATTGATTTAGGTTTTTCTCCTACGGCAATCGCCGACAGAGTAGGACACGAAAGTATTGATATTACGCTTAACTATGCACATCTGTTTCCGTCAAAGCAAGCGGAAATGGCAGATAAATTGGATTTGGAAAGGGGCTATTAAAATGTCAGCAAAAAATGTAGACAAGAAAAACAGATTCAGAAGCATTACAGTGGGATTTAGAGTTTCGCCCGAAGAAAACGAGGCACTGAATAAAGCGGTCGCTTTGTCAGGACTGCCGAAACAGGAATACTGCTACCGCAAATGTATGAACCGTGATGTAGTGGTGCAGGGCAACCCGAGAGTTCACAAAGCACTGAAAAATGAAATGGCAGAAATTCTGTCGGAGTTAAAACGAATCAACAAAGCCGATGAAGTATCGGACGAGCTGCTTGACATTATAGAGCTTGTGTCGGTAACACTTATCGGCTTGAAAGGAGAGAATGCAAATGAATGACAAAAAAGAAATGACCGCCCGAACATCATCTGTTGGCGCAGATGAAAGGCAGTCATCATCTAAATGTAACACTTACAGTATACACAATAATGTCAGAAATATCAATGTTTTTCTTTTGAAAGGCGGTGGTATAAATGGCTGAACTTAAAATTATCAGTATGGACGAAGTTCAGAGCAAAGAGGTGAATTGGCTCTGGTATCCGTATATCCCATACGGAAAAATCACCATCATTCAGGGCGATCCCGGTGAGGGCAAAACAACTTTGGCTTTAAGACTGGCGGCTCTCCTCTCTAAAGGAGAAGCGCTGCCCTATGATAATACCGAGCGTAAGCCCGTTAAGATCATTTATCAAACTGCCGAGGACGGACTGGAAGATACTATCAAGCCGAGGCTAGAATCCGCTGAGGCAGACTGTACGCAAATAAAAGTCATAGATGAATCAGAAGCCGCACTCAGTATGCTGGATGAACGAATTGAAAAGGCAATTATAGAAGTCGGTGCAAGGGTGGTAATTCTTGACCCGATACAAGCCTATGTCGGTGCGAATATCAATATGAACAACGCCAATGAAGTCCGTAATGTGATGGCACAGCTTGGACGAATCGCAGAAAAATATGACTGTGCCATTTTGCTTGTCGATCATATGAACAAAGGCAGTGGGAACAAATCATCTTACCGTGGACTTGGTTCCATTGACTTTCAGGCTTCAGCGAGAAGTGTTTTGATTGTCGGTAGAATTAAAGACAACCCGCAGGTCAGAGTGATGGTGCAGGACAAGTCTTCCCTTGCCCCTGAGGGCGAAGCGATTGCATTTGAACTGGACAAGGAAAACGGATTCAGCTGGCTCGGACATTACGATATCTCGGTTGACGATCTGTTAAGCGGCATTCCGAAAGAAAAGAAATCAGAGCAGGCTGAAAATTTAATCCTTGAGTATCTTTCGAAGGGCAAATACCCGCAGAAAGAATTGGTAAAGAAAGCACAGGCGATAGGAATTTCAAAGCGTGTGCTGGATGATGCAAAGAAAGCACTGAATGTCAAATCGATTAAAGAGGGCGGTCAGTGGTACTGGCAGCTTCCCGAAAAAACAGAGTGAAGCTTTCAAGATTGCAACATTGCAAAAGCAGGCACATCTGCAACCTTGCAATCTTCCTTTTTCGGGAAGTAATAAAGTTTGGTGGAGAGTGCAGAGAGCACCTTTTCAAAGGTGTTCTTTGCCCCTCGGAGAGCGCAAAACCTGCTTGCAGGTTGCATTTTTGATAGGCTTGCCTGTCAAAAGTGCTTTTGCGTTACTCTTGACAAGAGTAACAGAACCGAGGAAGTACTATCTTTAAGAGATCGGAGGTGTAATTTATGAAAAGAACGATAAGCGCAATGGTTGGAAAAGGCTCTGTTAATCACAACAGCCGTAAATTCAAAGCTGAAAATGTAGATCCGAGCCGAAGCCATCTTAATATAGATTACTGCAACGAGAACATCAAGAAAGTGTATCACCAATTGTTCGACGAGGCACTTAAAAAATACAATGATAAACAGACACGAGTCGATAGAAAAATAAAGAATTACTATGAAAAAATCTGCAATTCCAAGCAGGAAAAGCCTTTTCACGAAATCATTTTGCAGATAGGCAATAAGGAAGATATGAGTGCGGAAAGCGAAAACGGACTGCTCGCCAAACAGGTATTGGACGAGTATTATAAAGGGTTTCAAGAGAGAAATCCACAGCTAAAAGTATTCTCAGTTCATCTTCATATGGACGAAGCAACACCGCATTTACACATTGATTTTGTCCCGTTTATTACCGGCAGCAAGCGTGGACTTGATACAAGAGTTTCACTCAAACAAGCATTAGCCGCACAGGGTTTCAAGGGTGGTACTCGTGAAAATACAGAGTGGAATCAATGGATACAATCCGAAAAAGAACATCTTTCAACTGTGATGGAGCGTCACGGAATTGAATGGGAACACAAAGGAACTCACGAGAAACACCTCTCTGTTCTTGACTACAAAAAGCAGGAACGAGAGAAAGAAGTGGCTCAGTTAGGCGATGAAATCAGCAAGCAAGAAGATAAATTGGAGCTTGTAAAATCTCGGATAAACAATATGCTTGACTGCGAAAAGTCTCTTGATAATGTAGTAAAAAACTTTGATAAAGATCCGAAGTATCAACTCCCTGATCCTCCTGCTTTAATGAGCGCAAAGACATACAAAACGAAAATTGCACAGCCTGTAATCAACGCATTGAGAGGACTGGTACAGGGTGTAATCATCAAATATTTTGAAATGAAGAACACTTTGGAGCAATGGCGGCAGGCGAATCAAAGTCTGTATTACGATAACAACAGACTGTCGGAAAAGGCAAAGAACTTGGAAAATATCAACGCTAAACAAAAGGCAGAATTGCAAGATTATAAGCTGCTCCGCAAGGTTTTCGGCAGTAAACAAATTGATGATATGCTGAAACAGACAAAGGAAATCACACAGTCTAAACAGCGTGGCTCACGCTTTAGAAATTATAAAGATGAAAGGTAGGACTACACGATGGAAAAGAAAATTTATGACGAAAAGAACGGATTATGGTACGAGCTGCAGGGAGATTATTATCTCCCTTGCCTCTCACTGCCCGAAGAAGAACAGAAGCAAGTAGGCATTTGGGGACAAAGGCACTTGAGGTATATTAAGGAACATAAAAGAGCCTTTTACACCAATCTACTGACTTCCTGCAAGCTGAACAGTTACCTTGCCGATATTGACGAACAGGCAGAGGAAATGTTTTCCCGGCTGGTAAAACAAATGGCTGAAAAGCAAGGCATAAGCGAGAAACTCAAGATTGAAAATCAAATGGAATGGGTACAGAAAATGAACAATATCCAAGCCTGTGCAAGAGAAATTGTAAATAGTGAGTTGATATTTATTTAGTTGAATATCGGGGATGGTGTCATACGGCACCATCTCCTACTTTTCTTTTTTCGGAGAGTACAAGAAAATTTTTTGTAACTTTTTGCAAAATGATATTGCTATTATTCGAGATATAGAATATAATATACTTATTAAATACGGAGGTGCCATTATGGAATTTATGTCCGCAAGAGAAGCTGCTGATAAGTGGGGAATTTCCCAAAGGCGAGTTGCCGTTCTCTGCTCTGAAAATAGAATTGATAATGCTACTATGGTTGGCAATATGTGGATTATCCCTAACAACGCAGAAAAGCCAATTGACGCAAGAAGCATTCGATACACCAAAATTGATGATAAAAAGGTAAAGCCTTTCCTAAAATGGGCTGGTGGCAAGGGGCAGCTGCTTTTTGAAATTGAAAAGTATTACCCATTTGAAGATGGAGTAATTACTAAGTACGCTGAGCCTTTTGTAGGCGGCGGTGCTGTGCTTTTTGATATATTGAGCAAGTACGATTTGGACGAAGTATATATCAGTGATATTAACGCTGAACTCATCAACACTTATCGTATTATCAGAGATGATATTGATGAACTGATTGCAATACTGTCGGTAATGCAGGGTGATTTTGTACCGATGGATACCGAACATCGCAAGTCATATTACCTTGCAAAGCGTGAGCGTTTCAATCATTTGAAAGTCAATGGCGATGAAAGTATCAACATTGAAAAAGCAGCCCTTATGATTTTCCTGAACAAGACCTGCTTTAATGGCTTATTCCGTGTAAACAAGAAGGGACTGTTTAATGTGCCTATGGGGTCTTATAAAAACCCGATGATTTGTGATGAGGAAAATCTACGAGCCGTATCAGAAAAGCTCCAAAGTGTGAAAATTGTTTGCGGCGATTATAAAGAGTCTGCAGACTTTATTGATGCAAATACATTCGTTTACTTTGATCCTCCTTACAGACCAATCACTGACACAGCCAGTTTCACAGCTTATACTGAAAATTTATTTAGCGATGAAGAACAAATTGAGCTTGCAAGATTTGTGGACGATATGCACCGCAAGGGAGCAAGGGTTGTTATCAGTAATTCTGATCCCAAGAATTCCAATACGGATGATGACTTCTTTGACAACATCTATTCCTCACATAAAATTAAGCGTGTCGAAGCTACCCGTATGATTAACTGCAACAGTGAAGCAAGGGGTAAAATCAAAGAACTACTTATTTCTAACTTTTAAGGAGCAGGGATATGGAGATCAGAAGAGGAAGTCAGCTTATTGAAAATGGCACAAAACAAGCCATTATAGAATTTGTTTTTACGGATTACATCATCTATGTTTTTCAAGGAACTTTGTCCCAGTTTGATATTGTAATCAAGTACAAAAAAGATGGTACACGCATCCGTACCCCAAAGCACATTCATTGGGTAGTGGACATTCTAATGAAAATGCAGGGAAATGAAGCTCTTGCCAAGAGATACTTACGAGCAATTCAAAACTGTTGGAACGCTTGTGTACCGCTTACGAACAATGATTACGCCACCTTAAAGGCGTTAATCGAAAACGGCGAGAACGATATTGATATTGAACAGTATTTTGCACTAAACGCCTTCGGAGAATATGATGTTGAATTTCTGTATGTTTTGATGGAGTTGTTAGCAGTCCAAGAAAAAACAAATCGGGCAGATGCCTATATGTTCGGAAAGATTATTGAAGAATTGCTGGAGGCTGACAGAGATATTTTCAAAATTATATCCACAGCAGGCTTTGGTGGAAGGAGAGGCTGATATGACAAGAAATTTTAATATATGGTTATCGGGTTTTCGTGATAGCATTGCAGATTACGGTTACTACATTGATTTTGCAAAAGTTCATCGTAATGTTGACAGTATAAAGGTAGAATTGAATATTCTCAATTCACTTATTTGTTCTAAGAATATCAAGGAAGATTTCAAGTCTTTAATCAAGAAATATCCCGAAGTTTTAAAATGTATTCCCCTGCTGTTAGCAGTCAGAGCGAATGAAATATACTGTCAGGACGAGAATGGTGGTCATCTATACCAATTTGACTTCGGCAAGTACCCTCCGAATAGCCATACCTATTACGAGCGTTACTCCTACTTTATGGAGCATACAGGGTTGTTCGACCTTTTGGAAAACCATATTATCAACAATCTTGTTGATTATGCTACGGGCGTTGAGACCGGTTTGGACTCCAACGGTCGCAAAAATCGTGGCGGTCATTTGATGGAGGACTTGGTGGAGAACTTCATCAAGAAAGCAGGCTTTAATAAAGGTACAACCTATTTTAAGGAAATGTACATACATCAGATTACTGATAAATGGGGCATTGACCTTTCTGCTATTTCCAATCAAGGCAAAATGGAAAAGCGCTTTGACTTTGTAGTAAAAACTCCTAATATGATTTATGGCATTGAAACCAATTTTTACGGTGGCGGCGGAAGTAAGCTTAACGAAACTGCTCGCAGTTATAAAACACTTGCATTAGAAACTGATACAATAGACGGACTTACTTTTGTGTGGTTCACAGATGGCAAGGGATGGACAAGCGCTCGCAATAACCTTGAGGAAACTTTTGATGTTATGGAACACATTTATAACATCAAAGATTTGGAAGATGGCATTATCGGAAAGGTTTTTAAATAATGGCTAAAAAAATAACGAAATGGGAGCCTGATGATTTTGAACTTGAAATGACTACGCATTGGTCATTTCCAAAGCGTGGTGATTGGGCAACGCACGATGCAAAATGGCGTGGAAATTGGTCGCCATATATCCCTCGAAATATATTGCTCCGATACTCCAATGAGGGAGATTTGGTGCTTGATCAGTTTGCTGGTGGAGGTACTACTCTTGTTGAAGCCAAATTACTCAACAGAAATATAATTGGCGTTGATGTTAACGATGTTGCGCTTGACCGATGCAAAGAAAAAACTGATTTTGAACACGAAGGTGCTGACGGCAAGGTTTATATCCATAAGGGGGATGCCCGACACTTGGATTTTGTTCCAGACAGCAGTATAGACCTCATTTGCACTCACCCACCGTATGCGGACATCATTAAGTACAGTGAGGATATTGCAGAGGATTTGTCTCATCTAAAGGTAAAGGACTTTCTTGAGGAAATGAAAAAGGTAGCCTCTGAGAGCTACCGTGTACTGAAGAAAGACAAGTTTTGTGCTGTCCTTATGGGTGATACCCGACAAAAAGGTTGTATGGTTCCAATGTCTTTTGATGTGATGAAAATATTTCAAGACGCAGGGTTTAAGTTGAAAGAGCTTATCATTAAAGAACAGCATAACTGTAAAGCAACGGGATATTGGAAAACAAACAGCGTGAAGTATAACTTTTTGCTGATGGCTCACGAGTATTTGTTTGTGTTTAGAAAATAACGAGAATGCAGGAGGATGAGCTTTTATAATGCTATTCAATGTTTATTACTTGAATTTTTCAAAAGTATATGAAATAAAGATGATGTTAAGTAATGTCATTAAGACGGATGAAAGCATAGAAACTGGACAAGACGATACTATTGATGCAGCGATGCAAGCAAAAATGGGTACAAAGTTTTTGAAATTATTCAATGCCGAGGTCGGCTCGGATATTAAGTCGGGTTCAACCGATTCACAAAAGGTTCTTGAAAATTTCAAAGTAACTATGACAAAATCGCTTATTTTGAGCGAAGTTATGTACAAATGTAAAATTGTTACGGATTTCAGTAGTCTTACCGAGGGTCAACTTGTTAGGATTGATAATGTATCGCTCTCTTTAGAAAACGAAACGGAATTGAGAACAGTCAAAATGTTTTCTAACGGCTCTTTCAAAGGTATGCGTTTGCCGGAAGCCGGTGGACTTGACATCAACAATTTATTCAATTCAATGTTCAAGGATTATTCATATAAACTAAAAGGCGAAATCAAGAATAGCGATGAAAAAGTACTAATAAAAATCCCACTTACATTCGAGAGCGAATTTGAGAATCTGTATAATGTTGATGATTTGTTTATCGGAAATGTTTCTTTAATCGGAATATACAAAGGAAAAACAAAGATTAACGGACTAAAAAATTCATTTGAGTTCTTTCAAGAGTTGGGTCAAGTTTCAAATTCTGATTCTGACAGTGAGGTCCATAATAGTCAATACACTGTACCTACTGTATTTAAGTTGAAAAGTGAAAATGACGGTGTAGATTATAATTACATAGATCTTCTCGCAATTATACAAGTAATAAAATCAGAGGATACTGAAATTGATGACAAACCCCAAAAGGCAGCAAAACGAAAGAAGGCTACCGAATGAGCAAATTATTTTTCTACACAAAAAATCAGTTCTTCAATTTCAAATCTTCTCAAACAACTGCGGGATTTGAATTTTTGAGTATGTCTCAGTTGCTTTCATCTCAAAAAATTGACAGTTTGGATGTGTATCAACAATATTTTGTTGATATTTCTTCTATGGTTGGTTTTGTAAAAGCGAACGACTCGCAACTGCTCAATTTTGAACAACTTTTTAATAGTTTCGGGGAGAATATTTCTTTCATTTGCGACAAGACTTACGAGAAAGATATAAAATATATTTTTCGATATATATTCGATGAGTTTTCGGATGTTGAAACTGAAAGCGATGAAATCACAGATGAAGTTCAAGAAACACCAGTGGCAAAATCTTCTTCCGTTAAAAAAATTACTGATTTAGATGACGCTGAGTTAGATTTATTCTTTTCAAATTTTGATGCAAGATTATACGGTCACGGACGCTTTAAAGAAGAATTCAAAGAACTGGTCACTTCCTTTAGAGTATTTAATAAGTTAGGTGAACATAAAATACTATCGTTGTTTTTAATGGGTGATTCTGGTATAGGTAAAACTGAGGTTGCGAGAACGATTCACAAGGCACTTGGAAGTCAAGCAAAGTTAGCAAAAATCAATTTTGGAAATTACAGCAGCCACGATGCACTTAACAGTTTGATCGGTAGTCCTTTAGGCTATATTGGAAGTGATGGAGGCGAATTGCTGAAAAGAGTCAACGAATCTGATATAGGCTTAATCTTAATAGACGAATTTGAGAAAGCTGATAATGCTGTATTCAATTACTTTTTGGATGTTCTTGAGAACGGTAAAATTGTAAATTCTCAAGCAGACGAGTATGATGTTAATGGTTATATTATTGTGTTTACCTCAAACATTACTAAAGAGAATTTCAAAAGCAAAATATCTCCTGAATTAAGATCTCGTTTCGATTATAAAGGTGTTTTCAATCTGCTTACTGATGAAGATAAGAAAAAGTTTGTTCATTTTAGAGTGAATCAAATTATTACTAAGTATCGGGAGTTTGTTTCAGCAGACATACCAGATAGATTGCACGATGTTATTGTTAGTGAGATAAATGTTTCCCAATTTAAAAATATGAGAGACCTAAACAAGAAGATAAAAGATACCTTTGTCGCCCATATCAAATCTTGATTTATTAAGAGGTTTATGGTATATTTGTGGCAACGAAATGGCAACAAAAAATCGGATAGCGTCTGCTTTACCGATAATACAAATAATGTAGATACTATTTGTTAAATTACCCATACAAATCTGTTTAAGATTAGTTTGTGGGGAGCGAGTGGGAATGATAAACAAAACCCCCGAAACCCTGATAAATACAGGGCTTTCGGGGTTATTTTTTTGCTCGTGAGTACATTTTGAGTACATTTATTGTGATGATTATATCTGAATCCTAATATTAATCGGTCCTTCAAATGTATAATTATTACGATATGTTCTAACGATAACTTCACATTTTATGTTATATGTTAGCAAATAATTGAAAAATAACAATTATATGGTATAATTATGTTAATTACTGTTTTTTAGATTATTATATATTAAATGGCTTTTATATATATAAATGTATTAAAATTTGAATAATATAATTCCGTGATGATTTACAAAGAGAAGGACATAAATTATGAATAGACTAGATATTTTAAATAGGGGTGAATTTGTCGAACAGCTTATAAAGCTGGTTGAAAATATTTCTGACAATAAATCTTCTGCAAGTTTTGCTATTAACGGAGCTTGGGGGTGTGGAAAAAGCTTTGTTTTGGACATGTTTCAGGAGAAGTTAGAGAAAATACAATCAGAAGAAACAAGTAATGATAAGTATTTTGTTATTAGATACGACAGTTGGAAATTTGATTATTATGAAGAACCACTGGTAGCAATCGTAGCCTCAATGATATCAATTATCGAAGAAAAGACAAAATTATTTCCAAATAGTGAGAAAAAAAGTGAATTATTAGGTATGTTGAAAGCTGTTGGTATTACATTGTTATCAATCGGCAATTCGGCACTAAGAAACAAAACAGGGATAGATTTTAAAGAGATTTATGAAACCGTCTGCAACAGTGAAAAAGAAGCAGCAGTTGAATACGAAAATCAACACTCATATGATGCTTACTTTTCTCTTAATAAGGTAATCGAGAAATTAGTTAATTTGCTCCAAGAATTAGCGAACGAATATACTATTGTTTTTCTTGTTGATGAACTTGATAGATGCTTGCCAGAGTATACTGTCAAAGTTTTGGAAAGGCTTCATCATCTAACAGAAGGTAAAGATAATATTATAACCATAATTTCAATAGACAAGCAGCAATTAATGGCAAGTGTAAAAAACACTTTTGGATTTGAAAATCCTGAGAAATACCTTGAAAAATTCATCAGTTTCGAACTTAAGCTTAATAATGGTGAAGTATCAGAAACAATTTGTGATAAATACGCGGATTATATAGCGCTTTTTGATAAAGATATTATTAAATTTGATGATCCATTGGAAGAATGTATACAGGCGATATTCAAAGGAATTGACATTCGTACTCAGGAACAACTCATTAAAAGGGCAATGCTTGCTCATAAATTATTATATAGCGATAAAAAAGATTATTCTTTTTTGTGCATGGAATTAATATTAACCGTTATGATTTGCGTTTGTAAAGATAATTCATGCTTTACTGATATTCCAATAGATATAAGAAAATTTGATGATATTCTTGTGTCGACAGGAAATAAACCGAAATTTGTTGATTTTTTCAAGACCAAATTTAATAGTATTACTAGCATACAATATGAATACTCTGAAAACGATAAAATATGCTTAGAGCTACAAAATAAGGACGATCTTTATGGGGCGATACTTTTCTCTTGGTGTGGGTTACATAAAATTAACAAATTTGATGTTATTCAGTATGCAAAGAAAGAGGCATGTGAACCAATATCAAAAAATCATGAAGAACTAAAAAAATTTGCTGAAACAATAAAAATGATGTCTTAAAATTTTAAATATAATAAGGAAAAATCAAGTTGGCGGATATAGAAGAAAAAGAAATAAAGGAATTATTAAAAAATTTCATCGATCACAATAATGCTATTCCAAATGACGCAAAAAAGGATTAAAAAACATTAATAGAATTGGAGCATAATCCTGAAAAAACGTTACTAGATTGCTTGATCTATATGATGCCTTACAGAGATAAATGTGGACAATAAATTAATTCTTAATATTAATAAATGGAGAGCTACAAAAATGCAGTATTGCATAGATTATGATAATCCAGAAACTTTTCCAAAATCATTACGTGATTGGGGATCTGATTTTGAAAATATGATTCTAAGTAAAATTAACTTAGATAAAGTTAGTGAGTGGTGGCAAATCCAAAATCAGTTACAAGATTTACATATAGAAGAAATGGAAATTATTTCTGATTTTGTAAAAGAAAATGCGGAATTAGAAGTTGCAGTATGTCACTGTGCTCGAATTTTAGACGTTAATGATTATTGGAACAATGGAATAATAACAGCCGGAGGAAAAAATTCTCTCGGAGAAGAAAGAATCAGAAATCTTCTTGATAATATTGGTGTTCCCCAAGATAAAATAAATGTTATTTTAGATAAAGTTAATGATTATTGGGTTAGGGACAGAACTTCCAGAACAAAATCTGTACACTTTTTTATAGATAAGAAATTAGTGTCTAAAGATATAACAATAGCTGATTTTGCTATTAATTTGGGCGGCGAAATATTAAAGTGGGCTTTAGAAGCAATAGATAAAGACTTGTATAAACAAGAACCTTATAAGCGTTTATGGATTAACGGAACACCATCAGTAATCAAGTTTAAATGCAAAATAAGCGATATACATGAAGTTTGCAGAGATATGTTAATAGCAGAAATAGTAAAATATTTCATAGTTTGTGATTTGTTTCATTATAAATACGAGTTTGAATTTACAGGGATGACGAAAGGAAGCGTTCTACCAGAGAATATTATAAGCATTGAAGAAATAAAAGGATTTATAGAAATGCAAAAGCAATATTCAGAATTTAAAAATTTTTATTATGAATAAAAAGAAAAATATATTTGATTCCTCTTTAAATATATTGTTAGAGTTGAATTAAATTTGGCTGAATCCCTTGCTAATATTGTATTAATTAATACACAGTGAGCGAATATGAATTAATAATAAAAAATTCAATTGTACAAATTAAAAATATTTATGTGTTTATAAAATGGATTTATATGTTATCCAAAAGCCTGATGAATACTGCTCTTTGGGAGGCTTTTTTATCCTTGAGTGTATTGATGGTAAGAATTAATTGTTAATTTTTTTATTACTGTAACTATAGGCTTTCGATAGGCATATAAATTTTATTTGCGATTCGTTAAATTACTAAATATAAAGATTAGACTTAAATTTGTTTGTAGATGCAGTAC